>OGWU01000643.1_pt1 | contig 22679 bp, 28 predicted proteins | sample 1576071 | NCBI WGS metagenome assembly OGWU01 (sample SAMEA3541582, study PRJEB24748) | human gut metagenome | biome: human gut; feature: human-associated habitat; material: faeces | place: China | collected 2012
AAGAAATAAGTCAATTTTGTTAATTTTTTAATTTTATTTATAAATAATAGTTAGGAATAGTTTTTAAAATATTATAAAAAATTAAGAAAAAATTCATTATCAAATATAAACAATTTATTTTCGTGAAACTTCAGTTTCAAAAATGGGCATGGAGGAGCAATACAATGGGAAGGAGATTATGGAACCTTAATGAATTGTAAATTCATCAATAATACGGCTAAGGGTAGTGCTGGTGGTGTTTTATGGGATGGTTATGGAGGTACTTTAACTAGTTCCATTTTTACAGATAATGTTGCTGAAGATTCTGGTGGTGGTATTCGTTGGAGTGGTAATAATGGTATTTTAACTAGTTCTACTTTCACCAAGAATACTGCATCTAATTATGGTGGTGGTGTTTTCTGGGGTGGTGGCAACGGTAATTTAGCTAACTGTACTTTTACTATCAACACTGCAAATAGGAATAGTGGAGGTATTGAATGGACAGGTATTAATGGTATTATAACAAATTCTACTTTCATTGATAACACTGCTAAAAGTAATGGTGGCGGAATTGGATGGGGTGTTAATAATGGTACTTTATCTAATTGTACTTTCATTGGCAACACTGCTACTAATAATGGTGGTGCCGTTTTCTGGGGAGATGCTATGGTAAAGTAAGTAATTCAAATTTCATTAATAACAATGCTACTTATGGTGGTGCGGTTTACTGGAATGGTGCTAATGGTACTCTAACAGATTCCAATTTCGCAAAAAATAAAGCTATTAGTAATGGTGGTGCAGTCTATTGGAATGGTGCAAATGGTAATTTAAACTATTCAACTTTTACTAATAATATTGCAGCTAATAATGGTGCAGGTATTCGTTGGACTGGTGCTAATGGTAAGTTAATTAGTTCTACTTTTACTAATAATGCAGCTAATGATAATGGTGGTGCTATTTCATGGACTGGTGCTAATGGTTCTTTAATTAACTCTAATTTAACTGGCAATATTGCTACTAAAGGTGGAGGTGGTGGAATTAACTGGAATGGTGTTAATGGTACTATAACAGGTTCTATTTTCAGTGATAACAATGCTAACCAAGGTGGAGCTGTCTACTGGTATGGAACTAACAGTACTATGTCTAATTGCAATTTCAAGAATAATTATGCTGCTCAAGGTAACAATGTTTATTGGCAATGGACTGTAAATGACTTTTTAAATAAATATAATCAGATCAATGATTATGATTATGTTTGGATTTATAATGGTGTTGGAACCCCTAATAACACTATTGTTTTAACTAAAAAAGGAATAACAATCTCCAGCGAAGGCAATGTTACATTTGATGCTAAAGGTAAAAACCTTCACTTTGAAGTGACTGGAGACAACGTTTTAATTGAGAAAATTACTTTCCGAAACTTCAATTTCACTGAAGGTGATGGAGGAGCAATAGAATGGAATGGAACACATGGAATACTAAAAAATTGTAAGTTCATCAACAATGCAGCTCGGGATGGTGGAGGAGTTATATGGTTTGGTGCTAATGGTAATCTATCAAATACTATTTTCACTAATAACCTTGCTAATCAGTGGGGTGGTGGTGTTTTCTGGAGTCTTAATGCTCCTAATGGTGTAATTTCTGGCTGTATTTTCACTAATAACACTTCTAATGACAATGGTGGGGGCCTTTATTTATCTAGCCCTAACGGCATAGTGTTTGATTGTACTTTTACTAATAACACTTCTAGTAATGAAGGTGCTGGGATTTACTGGAGTAGTATTAATGGTAAATTAAATAATTCCACATTTATTAATAATATTGCAAAGAATAGGGGTGGTGGTGTTCATTGGAATGGTGCTAATGGTACTTTAACTAATTGTAATTTCATTGGCAATAGGGCTAATTCTGGTGCTGGTATTCGTTGGAATGGTGCTAATGGTACTTTAACTAATTGTAAGTTTACTAATAACTATGGTGGAGATAATGGTGGTGGAGTTGGATGGTTTGGTCTTGATGGTGTATTAACTGATTCTACTTTCACCAATAACATCGCTAATAGTTCTGGAGGTGTTCGTTGGCAAGCTGCAAATGGTTATTTAATTGGCTGCACATTTATCAATAATACTGCTAGGAATAATGGTGCAGGTGGTGGTATTGGATGGTTTGATACTGCTGCTAATGGTACTCTAAAAGATTGTACTTTCATTAACAACACTGCTAGATATGGAGCAGGTATTTCATGGTATGGTTCTAACGGTATAGTATCCACATCTATTTTTATGAATAATGAAGCTACTCTTAATGGTGGAGGCATTTTATGGGGAGGCGCTAATAGCACATTAATTAGTTCCACTTTCACTAACAATATTGCATCAGGTGTTGGTGGTGCAATAGTCTGGGATAACACAGGATCAATGATTAATTGTAATTTCAATAACCGTAAATGGAATAAATCTAATGGAATTTACATAAACAAACTATTAAATATTGAAGGCGGAAAAGGTATAGTCGACATGGTAGTCAATCATGGTGAACTTTTAGGAATTTCAATCGTAGTTTTAAACAATGAAACATATTATTATCCCCCAAATACGAATATTAATTTTCATGTAAAAATCTATTGGTAATAATGAGTAAGTATTTTTTTAAAAATGAAAGGTAAAATTTATTAATGCCTATTAATAATAAATATTGATAGGTGATTTCAATGGTTAATGTCGGCATCACTAAAATGTATAAGAATAATCAGATAACAGTGCCTTCCACAATTAGAAAAGCACTGAATATAACTGAAGAATCCCTAATAAAATGGGATCTTAAATCTGATGGAACTGTCAGTCTCTCTGTCCTATCTGAAAAACCTTCTATTAGAGATTTCGCTGGAATAGCTCATTCTAAAGAGGTTACTAATGCTGTAGAATTAAAAAGAGGTTTATACTTATGAAACTATTTGTGGATTCATCATTTATAATTGCATATCTAAATGAAAATGATTCATTACATGAGAAATCCATGGAATACGTTGATTTAATCGAGTCTAATCAATGTTATGTTAATAATTTAATTGTTAATGAAGTTATAACTGTTTTAGGCAATAAAACAGGAGTAGAAATAGCAATTAAAGCATATGAATTTATCAGTTTATTTTTTAATGTGATTAATGAATATGATTTCCATAAATTCAATTTAGGTAATTTACTCATTTATAAAAAATATAATACCAAATTAAGTTTCACAGATACAAGTATTATATATTGCATGGATAAAGAAAAAATCGAAAATTTAATTAGTTTTGATAAAGAATTTAAAAGGGTTTCTGAGATTAATCTAATAGGTTTAAACTGAAAAATGTTTATTGTGATTAGGAGTTTTTTTTAGAAGAAGAATATTATAATAAAGAATCCATAAATCTAATTTTTATATTCTTTGAGTAATGGGGGGTTCATTATTCAAAATACTCACTGTATTTTTATAATATCAAGAATAATAATCAGAATATTACTTTAAATACGCTGAGGAAAATATTTGCCCATTGGTATTTTGAGATAATATCGCACTCCTTTACTCAATACAAAACATCTTTTTATTGATATAATTATTACTTTCATAAATATCAAAATGTTTAATCTATAATACTTTTTTAATTATCTTTTTTTCTGCTTATATTAGATTTACCAAACAAGAAAATAATATGGATTTCTTAATAAGAGATAAAATATTTTTAAATCATCTAATTCATTGTTATTGATTCTCTAAATAGGATTGGGACTGAAAATTAAATTTCTTATCAACAAGCCAAATTACTATAATTTCAATTAAAAATAATTTACCATATTCGGTTCAAATTTTAATGAATATGGCTGTTACAATTTTCTAAAAGATATCAATATTATTATATAAAATAAAAGTCAAAATTATTATCAATAAATAAAGGTTCAGGTTATATGTTAGGTGAAAAAGAACTTATTAAATTATTTCCTAATTTTAAAGAGTTAGTACAACCTTCTGGTATTGATTTGCCTTTAGATAAGGTATATGTCCAAAAGGGAGTTGGTTCGTTAATTGATAATGAAAAAAAACTTCCCGAAATTGAAGAACTTGAAGGGCCTATTTTCACTCTTAAACCACATACTGCGTATTTGGCAAGTATTGATAGGAAAATAAAAATCCCAAAAGGATATTCCATGCTTTATCTTCCAAGATCAACACTTTTAAGGTCTTTTGTCTCTGTTCAAACAGCTGTTGGAGACCCTGGATTTTTTGGAACTCTGATGTTTATGATTTATAATCATGGAGATTTCGAATTTAAAATTAAAAAAGGGGATAGAATAGCTCAGGGTGTTGTTTTTGAAGTAGAAGGGTCTGGTGAATACAATGGATCTTATCAGGAGGAAGAAAAATGAATGCAGCAGAAAAACTTGTTGAAATATTGGAAAAAAAGGGAGTAAAATATATTTTTGGCATTCCAGGTGAACAGATTTTACCGTTTTACAATGCTCTTCAAAAATCTTCAATAAAGCATATTTTAATGAGAAATGAACTTGGGGCTGCTCATGCTGCTGATGCTTATTCAAGAATCACTGGTGAGGTTGGTGTTTGTATTGCAACTGCAGGACCTGGTGCTTTAAATTTAGTCATGGGGGTAGCTACTGCATTTAAAGATAGAGTTCCAATGCTTGTTATCACTGGTGATAATTCTACTGATCTTAAATATGGGGATCAATTCCAGTCTTTTCCTTTAGTAGAGGTATTTGAAGATATTACTTTCAAAAGTTATGATCCAACTACTAGTACTGAGTCAATAACTAATTTATACGAGATTTTTGATGCTTTTAATGTTTATCCTCGTGGACCTATTCACTTGAATCTTTCTAAAGATATTCAAACTGACGAGGACTTTGAAGTTATTAAAGGAAATTACATAGCTAATTTTGATGATGAGAGTATTGGTATTGTTCAAGATGTTATTAACAATGCTGAAAAACCTCTTTTACTTTTAGGTTATGGTGCTATTCGTTCCCGCGATAGGATTTCTGAGATTGTTAAAAAACATAATATTCCTATTGTAACAACTTTTACAGGTAAAGGAATTATTGATGATTATGAGGATATTAATTTAGGTTTGGCAGGTATTAGAGGTTCTGATAGGTCTGATTACGCTATGGAAAATTCGGATTGTATTATAGCTTTAGGGACTCGTTTAACTGATAGGACCATTAGAGACATTGAAGAAATTGAAGATAAATTAATCCATGTTAATATTAATGATCAGATATTGCAAGGGGATTATCCTGTCCAAAGCCGTGTTGAGGATTTCCTTGGAGATATTGAGTTTTCTGGAGATTATTCTGATTGGGTTGAGGAGATTTTAGAAATACCTCCTACACTATTTACTGACGGTATTCATGATGACAGTGTTCCTTTACGTCCACAGTCTGCTATTTACACCATTCATAAGTATTTTGATGATAATATTATTGTAGCTGATGCTGGAAGTCATACTACATGGACCACACTTTTAAAAACAAGTAATAAGGCTTATAAACTCCTTTATTCTGGTGGTTTCGCACCGATGGGTTATGGAGTTCCAGGGGCAGTTGGAGCTTCTGTGGCATATCCTGATGAGAAAGTTGTTGTAATTAATGGAGATGGAGGGTTCCAGGTTAATATTCAGGAATTGGCTACTATTAGGCAGTATGGTCTTAATATCATGATTTTTATTTTAAATAATTCTGAATATGGTATTATTCGCCAATATGAAGAAAGGAGATTTAATATGGAGCCATATGAAACAGAATTGATTAATCCTGACTTTATAGCACTTGCGAAATCTTATGGTATTGATTCTGTTAAAATTCAGACTAAAAAAGAGCTTGAGTTGTTCTTAGAAGATAATTACGACTCTAAAAGACCTTGTGTTGTAGAAGTTATTGTAGGTAAGGAAGATATTCCTCAGCCTAGATGGTAATTTTCTACAAATTTTTTTATTATTTCTTCTGTTTTTTCATAATCCTCATGGAAGTTAAAGTAGTAGTAATCTTCATCATTTGTATATATGATTCCATTTTCTTTTAGTTCATAGCTGACTATTCTGTCTATGTAGAATCTTATTTTGTTATCATAAACTATGTATATTGTTGTTTGGGGAAGTTTCACTTCTTTGAATATGATATCTTCATGTGTTATAAAGTATGATTCAATTTCTTCTATGGTATGATTTATAAATCTGTTTATGTCGTTGTGTAATCGAATCATTTATCTCACTTCTTTTATCAGTTTTCTAATATTTTTATTTAGTATTAGTTTGAATAATGGAATAATTATTTTCAATAATTTTATTCTAACATCGACATTACCTTTAAAATCAATAATGGTCTTATCAAAACAAGGAGTTACAGTTAAACATGTATTATCAAGAACTGTATTTGGAAATACAAGCAATGCCCACATGTAACCAGTATATTTTGCAGTGGATACATAGCTTGGAAGACCAAAATCCAGATGACTTTCTAATTTTCTAACATTCATACTTTTAATTAAGTCTTTTAGAAATCCTAATATCGGTTTTATACAAGGCTTAATTAATTTAAAATTGATATTTCTTTCTTTTTTCTCTTTTTCAGAATCGTCATCTTTCTTTTCACTAGGATAACTAATACTATAAACTTTAACTTTAGAAAAAATAAGTATCTGCAAATTAAAAGTCAGTTCTGATTCTTTTTTTTCAAAATCACCTATTAAATCTATTCCTACATAAAGGAAAATAAAAATAATTAATAGAATAGCTATTAGGATAATTTCAAGAATCAAAAAATCACTTTAAAAAAAGGTTTAAGATGAATTTTAATTGGTTTCATCTATTTTTGTAGTTGGTTCGATATATTCCGCTTCGTCGTATTCATCATCTTCCTTTTTAGGTTTGATAACATATTCGTTTATTAAATTGGTTACCATTAAACCAATATCGTTAAGAGCTTTATTAAGTTCAGTACCACTTGTAAGATTAATTACACGAATACTTTCTCCGCTTTCCCCTTCTTTTGGAACAACAACCATAGATACAAGTTCAGCTCCTGCTCCTGCACCCACGATGTCTGTATTTTTTTCACTGTCTCCCTTTTGACCAGTACCAAATCCGAAACCAACTCTCATAACTGGAATAAGAGTTCTTCCTTCTGCTTCAATAGGATCTCCTATAAAATTTTCGATATCAAGTAATTTTTGAAGTTCTTTTACAGTTGACTGAATATTATTGTTTGTCATTTTTACACCCTCAAAATCGGTAATGTAATATATTTTATTCATATCTTAAAAATTTTATTAAGTTTAAAAAAAAGAAAAAAAGAGTAGAATCTATCCTTAAGCAGAATAGGATTCTGTGATTGATGCTACACCAGCGCCGGGTTCATCAATTATTCCAAACTCTTTAAGAGTCATTCCAATAGCTCCGAAAGTTTGGAGTAATTCTTTATAGGAAATATTTCCCATATGTCCAATTCTAAATATATTTCCTTTTAAGTGATCTTGACCACCAGCTAATTCGACACCGTATTTGTCTCTGGTAGTTCCTCTAAATTCACTGTCAGTAATTCCTTCAGGCATTTTTACAGCAGTAACAGTAGCTGAAGATACTTCAGGGTCTGCGAATAATTCAAGACCAAGAGCTTTTACAGCATCTACACTAGCTTGTGCTGCTTTATGGTGGCGTGCAACTCTGTTGTCCAATCCTTCTTCTTTAATCATTTTCAATGCTTCGTTCATAGCATATGTAAGTGAAACAGAAGGAGTGTAAGGTGTTTCAGGAGGGTTTTTATCTCCGCTTTTCTTGTATGCTTTCATATCAAGGTAGAATCCGTTAGGAGTAACATTCTCTACTTTACTCCATGCGTCATCGCTTAAGGTTATTGCAGCCATTCCAGGTGGTGCTGCTAAACATTTTTGAGATCCGGTAACACAAACGTCAATACCAAAGTCATCTACTTTTACTTCATCCCCTCCAAGGGAAGATACGGTATCAACAATATATAAAGCATCATAATCTTTCATAACTTTACCGATAGCTTCAATTGGTGCAGCTACTCCAGTAGAAGTTTCATTGTGAACAACTGTAACAGCTTCAATATCTTCATCAGCGTCTAAAGCTTCTTTTACAGCTTCAGGTGTAACTGCAGTTCCCCATTCAACAGCTAATTCTTTAGCATCAATTCCATGAGCCTTAGCTATTTTCATGAAACGTTCTCCAAATTTTCCCCCTACAACATTTAAAACTTTTTCACCAGGGTTTAAAACATTGCTAACAGCAGCTTCCATTGCTGCAGTTCCAGATCCAGTAAGTAAATAAGCTTGATTTTTAGTTTGGAAAACATCAGCCATTAATTCACTTGTTTCAGTTAAGATTTCCCCATATTTAGCACTTCTATGATTTACAACAGCTTGAGACATAGCATTAAGGACTCTTGGGTGTACTGTTGTTGGTCCTGGAAGCATTAATAAAACATCATCCATTTTTGAATTTCCTCCATATAAACAAAATAAATAGCTATTTCTTTTAAGCTATTATAAAATTTAATTTTTATAGTTTTTAAACATATCTTTTTTTTAATAGCTTTTTTTATTTACTTGTTTAATCATTTTAAGTAAAATCAGTTTTTTTATAAGTTTAATTTTTAAGTTAGTGATTTGTCTAAACAAAATTTAAATTAATATGAAATTATCTTAGATATGGTCATTTTAATTTTAATCCATTTAAATCAAGTTTTTAAATAGTTCTTTCTACAAACATATAATTAATGTCTAAACGAACTGCTAAAAGAATTTTTAATTATTTATTTGGTTTATTTTTAATTACATTAGGTGTAGGATTTTCAATAAAGTCAAATTTAGGCTCAACACCTGTAAGCTCAATTCCATACACGTTAAATATCATATGGGGGATTGAGATAGGCCAAGCTACAATTATATTTCATTCATTTCTAGTATTGGTGGAGCTGTTGTTGTTACGTTCTAACTTTAAACCGAAGCATTTCCTTCAGGTATTTGTAGGGGTCTTATTTGGATACTTTACATCATTTTCACTTTATATGACAGGTTTAATCCCAGATCCATCAAACATTCTTATTAGCATAGGTTTAATTGTTTTAAGTATATTTTTAGTGGCATTAGGTCTTTTCTTCTATGTTCCTGCAAATATCATTCCGTTATCAGTTGAAGGAGTAACACAGGCCATAGCTATTGTATCAAATAATCCTTTTCCAAAGATTAAGGTTTATTTTGATGTAACTATTGTTTTAAGTTCTTTTGTCTTATGCTATGCCTTTCTACACATTATAGGGGGAAGTGTAGGTATTGGAACTATTATATCTGCAATATTTGTAGGAATAACTCTAAAATATATTCAAAAACTCCACAGACGTATTACAGGAGCTCCAGTTGATTTAAAAAAGATGTAATAATTATAAGGTGTTATTATGGACTTTGGTATTTGGCAAACATGGTATGAAGATATTTTAAAGGATTTTGGATTTTTAAAAAGTGATGATGAAACATCTGCTAAAGCTCTTGATGAACTGTTATTTGAAAAGGGATGTCTTAATTTAGAGGATTTAAGAAAAAAAGTTACTAATTCCAGAGATACAGATAAGTTCATAGTTTTTGGTGCAGGACCATCCCTTAAAGAATCAATTATCAAAATTAAAGAGAAATATGATTTAAATGATTATATTTTAATATCAGCAGATGGGGCAACAACAGCATTAATAGAAGAAAAGGTAATTCCAGATATTGTGGTTACCGATTTAGATGGAAAAATTGATGATATTTTACTTGCCAATATTAGAGATGCAGCTATTGTAATTCATGCCCATGGGAATAATCTGGAGAACATATTAAAGTACACATCATACTTTGACAATGTTTTGGGAACTACACAATCAAGACCTCATGGAAACCTTTATAATTTTGGAGGTTTTACTGATGGTGACCGCGCAATCTTTCTTGCAGTTGCATTAGGTGCTAAAGAGATACTTTTGGCAGGTATGGACTTTGGAGATGTGGTTACTCAATATTCAAGACCGGACAATGAAAAGTTTCTCCAAAAAGCTGATGATATTAAAAGGAAAAAACTTGAATATGGAGAAAAATTAACAAATTGGATTAATGAAAATGAAGAGGTAGATATTTCATTTTTATAGTTCATTTTTTATTTTTCAAACAATATTTAGCTATTTTTGTCTTTCTGACCTTTTAGACAATAACATTGTTTTTATACTAGTTTAAATATAATATTCAATCATGGGAATCGAAGATATTTTAATGCATGATGAAAGCTTATTTTCTAACATAAATGCTTTTGACCCAGATTACATGCCTCCTAACTACAATTATCGGGATACACAAATGGAAGCTATGGCCATGGCAATCAGGCCAGCTATCAGTGGAGGTAAACCGTCAAATTCATTGATTTTAGGGTCTTGTGCAACTGGAAAAACAACTGCTATGAGGAAAGTGTTTGAATTAGTTGAAAAAACTACTGAAAAGGTTGTTTGCGTATATATTAACTGTCAATTGCATACAACCCGTTTCGGAATCTTTTCTCAGATATACAAAAAGATTTTTGGATATGTTCCTCCAGAAACTGGAGTTCCATTTTCCAGAATTTATGGTCAGGTTATGCAATATCTTCAAAAAGAAGAAAAAGCACTTATAGTAGCTTTAGATGATGTTAATTATTTATTCCAAAGTAAAAATGCTAATAAAGTATTTTATGATTTGTTAAGGGCATATGAAGAATATCCTGGTGTTAAAGTAGGAATATTTGCCATCATCTCTGATTTAGAATTGAGGTTTGTTCTTGATAAAAATGTAAACTCTGTTTTTATCCCCCAAGACATTACATTTAAACCCTATTCCTATGATGAAATTGAATCAATTTTAAGGGACCGTGTTAAAGCGGGATTTTTTGCAAATGTAATGCCTGATGATATTCTAGCTCAGATTGCACAATATACTTTTGAAAGCGGAGATTTAAGAATAGGAATCAATCTTTTAAAATCAGCAGGTAATATTGCTGAGGCTAATGCTTCAAAGCAAATTACTCAAGAACATCTGGATCAAGCTATTGAATCTTTAGTTCCAGTTAACTTAATTGAAACTGTAAAAATGCTTTCAGATACTGAAAAATCATTGCTTAAATTCATAATTGAAAGTGAAGAAGTTTTAACTGCAGGTTCATTAGCAGAGCTATTTAAAGAACAAGAAAACGTTAGCTATGCTACTTTTAACAGAACTTTAGAAAAATTAGAGTTTTTACGATTGATTGACACTAAATTCACAGGTAAAGGCGTTAGAGGTAATTCACGAGAAATTATCCTTAGATTCAGTCCTGATGAACTTAAGTGCATTGATTTATAGAAATTATAGGAAAAAGGATATTTTAACTGGGATATTACTATTGTATGCGTATTGGGAATCTTTTTCCTATAATTCTTGTCTGTATATCATTAACCTGCATGGTTATTTACAGTTAATGTTTGACTCAACAGGTTTGGTAGAATCTTTAAATAAAATAAGGATTTGGAGCCATAACTACAGACATTACACTTAAAAGTAATATTACTGTCACTGCAAATATTACCATGCAAGCTTGAATATTAATTGAATTGAATTTCACAGTATCATTTAGGGAATTTTTTTTCCTTAAATCTGCTTTTGGTGTTGTATCATAATAGTTTATCATTTTAATCACATCACTAATTACTAATTGTTAAATAATATCATATAAAGAAAGAGAAAGACCCCATTTGAAAAGTAATATTTTGGTGAAAATAATGGCAAATATTGAAAAATCATTTGAATTTTTTGACGTAACTGCAGATGTAGGATTTATGGCTTATGGAAAAACATTAGAAGAAAGTTTTGAAAATTCTGCATTAGCTATGTTCAATGTAATTTCAAATACTGACACAATAGGACAAACAAAATCTTTTGAATTTTCTATTGAATCAGAAGACGAAATATCTCTGCTTTATGACTTTCTTGAAGAATTATTATTCTTACATGAAGTGGAATTCATGCTGTTTTCAGAGTTTAAGGTTAAAATTACCAATGAAGATCAGCAATACAAACTTAAAGCAAAAATAAAAGGAGAAAAAATTAACTGGGATGTACATGAAAGAGGATGCGAGGTAAAAGCCATAACATTCCATCAAATGAATGTTAGTTCTGAAGACGGAATCTATAAAACAAGAGCTATTCTTGATTTATAGAAAACTTTATTTAATAAAAATTTTTAATTACTTATAAATGGAGATGAAATTATGAGATATGTAAAATCAACGTATCGTGGTTTTGAAGCATTAATTGCAGTCATTGGTGGAATAATTGCATTTGCTGCAAGTTCATTTGTTGTCTTTATTGGAAGCTTTACAGAAGCTTTGACAATAAGTCTAGGAACAATTTCCATCATTGGATCAGTGTTAGGAATTCTAGCAGGTTTATATTCATTTAAAGACCCAAAAGTAGCAGGAGTATTATTGATAATATCATCTATTCTAGTCTTATTCGGATCATCTATATTTGGTCTTTTAGGTGCAGTCTTAATTTTAATTGCAGGAATTCTTGACTTGTTTAGAAACTAACTACTTATTAAATTAAACGGTGATATAATAATGAAGCTTAGAGATGCAGTAACTAAAGTTGGAGAATATACTTATAAGATTCCAGGTAGCTATAATAAGAAAATGAGAGCTAGTGGAAAATTATATCTTGATGATGAGAGCTTTGAAAACTTGGAAGACGGCGCTCTTCAACAAATCGCAAACATAACACAACTTCCAGGTATTCAAAGATTTGCGATTGGTTTACCGGATATTCATTTTGGATATGGTTTTCCGATTGGTGGAGTAGCTGCTTTTAGTGAAAGAAATGGTGTTGTATCTCCAGGGGGAGTTGGTTTTGACATTAATTGTGGTGTAAGATTAATCAGAACCAATCTGACATTAGATGATGTTGAAGGCAAACTTGATGAGCTTGTAGAAGTCTTGTTTAAAAATATACCATCTGGTGTTGGAAGTAAAGGAAAAATCAGACTCAAAGAAGGAGAAATTGACGAAGTTCTTGATTATGGTGCTGAATGGGCTGTTAAAAACGGTTATGGATGGGAAGAAGACTTAGAATATCTTGAGGAAAATGGCCGTATTAAAGAAGCAGACAGTAGTGTTGTATCCAACAAGGCTAAAAAAAGAGGAATTCCTCAATTAGGTTCTTTAGGTTCTGGTAATCACTTTTTAGAAATTCAGGTAGTAGATGAAATCTATGACGAAGAAGCTGCAGAAGCATTTGGCCTTAAAAAAGGAATGATTACAGTAATGATCCACAGTGGTTCTAGAGGCTGCGGACATCAGGTATGCTCTGACTACTTGAGAGTGATGGATAAGGTATACAAAGAAGCAAAATTAGACATACCAGACAGACAATTAGCATGTGCACCAATTGACAGTAAGGAAGCTCAAAATTACTTAAAAGCAATGTTTGCAGCAGCTAATTATGCTTGGGCTAATCGTCAAATGATGACTCACTGGATAAGAGAATCATTTGAAGAAGTTCTTGGAAAATCAGCAAAAGAGATGGATATGAGCATTGTATATGACGTAGCTCACAATATTGCTAAAAAAGAAACTCATAGCTATAAAGGAGTTAAAAGTGACCTTATAGTTCACAGAAAAGGTGCAACTCGCGCATTTGGTCCTGGCCGTGAAGAGATACCATTAAAATATAGGGAAATCGGTCAGCCAGTATTGATTCCTGGAACAATGGGAACTGCATCATATGTTTTAAAAGGAACTGAAATAGCTATGGAAGAAACATTCGGTTCAACTGCACATGGGGCAGGTCGTGTTCTTTCAAGAACAAAAGCTAAAAAGGATTTCACTTCTGAAGAAATCGAAGAGTCCTTAAATGAAAAAGGAATCAAAATTAAAGCCACTACCAAAAATGTAATTGCAGAAGAAGCTCCAGGAGCATATAAGGATGTGGATACTGTTGTGAAAATATCTGACGCAGCAGGCATTGCTAAACTGGTAGCAAAAGTATCACCACTTGCAGTTACAAAAGGATGATAATATGATTGGAATAATCGGCGGAAGTGGAGTTTACGAAATCACTGAAAAGGCAGATTCTATCGAAAAAAAGAAAGTAAATGATGTGGAGGTCTCATTTCTAGATTTTGCAGGTGACAAAGTAGCATTTATACCAAGACACTCTGGCAGTCATTCAATTCCTCCACATAAAATAGACTACAAGGCAAACATCGATGCATTAAAAAGTGTTGGAGTAAACCAGATTATAGCTACCAATTCTGTTGGTTCACTTAATCTTGAAATGCCTCCAGGATCATTTGTACTTCCAAATGATTTCCTTGATTTTACACATGCAAGAGATAAAACATTCTATAATGATAAAGTGGTTCATGTAGACGTTACAGAACCATATTGCAGTAGAATAAACGATGTTATAGCTTCTACAGGGAATGCGATAAATGGGGGAACTTATGTTTGCACTGAAGGGCCAAGGTTTGAAACACCTGCTGAAATTAAGATGTTTAAACTTCTTGGAGGAGATGTTGTAGGAATGACTGGCGTTCCTGAAGTTGTTCTTGCACGTGAACGGGAAATCTGCTACAGTTCCATCTGTATTGTTTCTAACTTTGCAGCTGGAATATCTGAAGATAAACTTACTATTGATGAAGTATTTGAAATAATGGAAGTCAAAAAAGGAGAATTGATTGATTTAATTTATAATTCAATTAAAAAATTGGATAATTCTGACTGTAGCTGTCGTCATGCTCTTGACGGAGCCAGCGCATAATTATCCTAAATATTCTTTTTCTATATTTTTTTGAATTATTACGAATAATATAATATTCATAGCTATTACAAGTAATAGAGCATAACCTGCTACAGCATAATCTGGATAATTCTTTCTTAAAGTGATTACAGCTATTGAAATATAAAATAAAATCATATTTGAAAGGTAAAATGTTTTTTTATAAGCTATTTCACTTCCAATTTTTAATTTTTTACTAACAGTAAGCAAATCAGGATTTTTTAAAAGAATCGGAACTGTTAAAACAACTAGAATTGTTGAAGCAACAAACAGATATATGTCAGCAGTTAAAATTCCTAAAATGCATATCAAAACAATAGCTATGTATAAAAGTGTTATTATGTATTTTAGCTGTGTTTTGTTCATATTTTTTACTTTGTGTTTTTTTAATTAAATAATTTTATTATCATGAATTACATAATATTATTGCAGAGAAATCAGATTTTTATTAAGAGTCAAGTAATTTGGTCTAATCAAGAAAGTATAATTCTTCTTAAAGAATCTGATTTGAAAATGGTGCTGATAGGGATTTATCATGCCATTTGCCAAGCTTTATAGAGATATCTAGAGATTGGAGGAGATATTATGAAAAGACCTGATGATGAGTTGGAAGAGTTAGAAAGTCAAAGCGAGATAGATAATTCTAGACTGGAAGAATTGATAGATGATATGGATGAAGGTCTTGTAGGTATTGATAAACGAGAGGAATTTTTGGAATTACTTAAGAAATCACAATTATTCATGCCGGTTGTATTCGGTCCAGAGGCAGAAGAAGAATTTAAAAATGGGAGTCCTGAGGAAGTGTCTGTAACTAAACAGCCTATAGGGTTTAATATAAATTATCTTCAATTGGCAGAAGGAAAAAGAGCCCTTCCATTGTTTACAAGTAGGGAGCTGTTGAAAAGTGCAGGTGTTGAAAGCTCAATTATCGCAATATTCATGGAGGACTTGGCAGACTTGTTAAAACAAACAGATAATTATTCTTTAGTTTCCATCAATCCATTTACAGATTTACTTGTTGACATGCCTACCAGTTCTTTTTTAGCTTTATTTGGTGAAATATCTGCTGAGGAGAAAGAAGCTATGGATGAAGTTATACGTATTTTAAAAACACGTTCTATGGCAATTCCTGAAGATATTCAGGTTATTTACAGAGATGACGAGAATCAAATGAAAAAAGAAGCTGTAGATGGTATTTTTACTACAAAAGTTCCATTTAAAGCAAGTTCATCTCCAGATTTTCAAAAAGAATTGAAATATACAAACATAATATTGATTCCAAAAAATAAGAAGTTGTTGTATTTCGGAGGTATCGTAAGTGAAGACATGTTTGATACTATCTTTGCTCCAGAAACAGAATTTAAAATGGTTGATGAAATCAATGATTTTACTACAGTTTGGGAAATCGGAAATCAACCATTCTATGATGATTTAGATATTGATGAATAATTAGGGTATAATCATTTTCATCAGCATTGTTGCCTAAACAGGTTTTTAGATCATATTCAATGTTTGAAGTTTTTGGACGGTCTTTTGACTAAAAATCATCTGAACATAGTATAAAACCATTAATTGGAGGTTATTATACTTACGGCAGTATTGATTGATTCATATTGCATTAAATAAGCACTGAAACATATATATGTTTCTGCATTTACCTTTTTTATTTTATGTATCTTAGCTATTTCAGAAAACATTCTATTTTTAATGAGACTTCACTATTTTACCTTAAAATTAATAAGATAATTGAACATATTAATTCTTTGTAAACAGATGACAATGGGGTTTTAACATGAATGAAGAAGATTATATAGAACAACTGAAAATAGCTAGTGACTTGCATGGCGAAACATGCCCTGGTGTAACAGTTGGGACTAAAATGGCAATGTACGGTCTTGAACTTATGGGAATGGAGTTAAATCAAAAGCACAAAAACTTAATGGTGTTTTTGGAAAACGAAAGGTGTACTGCTGATGCATTTCAGGCAGTTACTCGCTGTTCAATGGGAAAAAGATCATTAAAACAAATGTACTATGGTAAATTTGCAGCTACTTTCTACAATACTGATACTGGAGAAGCTATTAGAGTAATAGATGAAGATGCTCATAGAAAATCATCAAAAAAAGAAGAAGTTTCAGACATGATTGAAAGATTTAAAACAACTCCTCCAGAAGAATTATTCAGCTTTCAAAAAGTCAAAATCAAAGATTTAGATAAATCCCAAATTCCTGGAAACCCACATAAAACAGAAATATGTGAAATATGTGGTGAAAAGGTTACAGACAATCGCCACATTGTTAAAGATGGCAAGATAATGTGTAAGGCATGTGGTGAAGGTAGCTATTATGAAGTAATTGATGAATAATGTCAATTACCTTTAATTTTTTGACAAATTAATATGTAAATAGTTAAAGATTAGCTATTTATGAAGAAATTTTTAATGTAAATTAAAACATTTTTAAAAAACTTTATATGTAGTTAATACCTATTCAATCATAGGTGATAGGTATGGAGCAACTTAAAAGTAATAATATAAGGGCTCTTTTGGATAAATTTGCATTTGATGAAACTGAGGAGCTTACTTATCAGATTAACTATGAAATATTTGATGATGAGCTTTACATGTTACTTAATGAAAAAGGTATTATTACTTTAGATTTAACTAAATACCAGTATTTGATACCAGTATTTAGTGACTATGAATCTATGGAATATACATTGGAATATATGGTAGATCAGTATTTGAATATTGAAATAGCTACTGGTGAACAAATTTTATCAGATTATTTTACTGATTCAAATTTCTTTGGTTTAGCTATAAATCCTCCAAGTTATGATTATGTATTGTCCTGTGATAATTTTGAAGTCAAATAGAATTTATTTATATTATAAAAATAGATATTTATTTGGTTGATTGAAATGTCAAAAGTAATATTATTAAATGGAAGTCCACGTCTTAACAGTAATACTCAAGATGTTTTAGAGATATGTGCTAGTGAAATTGAAAAAAACGGTGTTGAAGCTGAAATAATCCAATTAAGAGGAAAAAATATCCAATCTTGTATTGCTTGTAATGGGTGTGCAGGAACTGGAAAATGTGTTCTTGATGATGGATTAAATGAAATCATTGATAAAATAAGGGAAGCTGATGGATTTATTCCTGCTGCACCAGTCTATTTTGGAACAGCTAGGGGAGATATAATGTCTGCTCTTCAAAGAATTGGAAAAGTCTCTCGTGGTAATGATAAATTCCTTGATTGGATGGTTGGAGGTCCAATAGCTGTTGCAAGAAGAGGAGGTCAAACATTAACACTTCAAGAGATGACAATGTTTTTCCCAATTAATAATATGATTATAGCAGGTAGTACTTATTGGAATATGGTATTTGCAGGGCCTGAAGGGACTGCTTTTGAAGATGAAGAAGGAATTAACACTATTAAACTCTTTGGAGAAAATGTGGCCAAAATTATTAAAAAACTTAGGTGATCTTTTATGAGAATTGCTGTAGCATCCAGTGATGGTAAATTTGTTAATTTACATCTTGGAAAAGCTAATTCATTGTATATCTATGACTGGTCAGATAATGATGGTGTTAATTTTGTTGAACATCGTAAATTAGATATTAAAGAATCTGGTAAACATCAGGGTTCTGACGTGTTGATTGCCTGTGAAGACTGTGATGTTATAATATGCGAACAGTTTGGTTTTAAAACTAAAATCAAAGCTGAAGATCTAGGAATAAAACTTGTTGTTGAAGAAGAAACTCCAGTTATGGAAGCTGTGGACAAATATATTCAACATTATAAGTTTATGAATAGCTAAAACTAAAGGGATTTTAAGAAAATCCCAACCTTTCTATTTTTTTAAACATTAATTGATTCTGTCAATTACTTATTTTTTTTAATGTCTTTAGCTATCATGAATAATATCTTCCCTTTGTTTTAATTATTTTTTTAAAAATGATATGTTCTCATGTGTATGTTAAGCTATTATAATACTCATAGGAATTATATCTAAAATATAAATAAAAATAGAACTTATTAAAATCATAGATTATCTATTTCTTGTCTTGATAATTAAGTGTATTATTGATTATTATAGGGTTTCAATTATTTCATTTTCACATTTTTGTCTGGTAAATTAATATTCGTATTTGGGGGATAATAATAAGTCTCATTGTTTAAAACCACGATTGAAATGCCTGAAAGGATAGTATTGTTTGTGACTATGTCTACAATACCCGTTCCACCATTGAAATTTAATGTAGTGTTAGCATAAATTCCATTTGATTTAATCCATTTATTGTTAAAATTACAATTAACAATGGAACCTATGCCATTCCAGTAAACTGCACCACCATAATTAGCAGAGTTATCTGTGAAATTAGAACCCATAAATATGCCATTAGCACCATTCCAGTAAACTGCACCACCTTTTTGACGAGTAGCAGTGTTACCAGTAAAAATAGAGTTAGTTAAAGTACCATTATCTGTGTACCAATAAACAGCACCTCCACCACCATAATTAGCCGTGTTAGCATTGAATGTAGAAGAAGTTAAACTACCATTAAGACCATACCATGCAACACCTCCACCACTACCCTGAGCAGCAATGTTACCAACAAAGTTAGAATCACTTAAACTACCATTAATACCATACCATCCAATACCTCCACCATTACTAGTAGCAGTATTATCTGTAAAAGTAGAATCAGATACAATACCATTTGCCCCAAACCAAACAACACCTCCACCATTACTAGTAGCAGTATTATTAGTGAAAGTAGAAGTAGTTAGAGTACCATTTTCGCCTTGCCAACGAACAGCACCACCACGACCTCCAGCATTGTTTTTAAAAATACAATTTTTTAATGTACCATTATTACCCATCCAATATAGCGCTCCACCATTATTTTTGAAATTGAAGTTTCGGAAAGTAATTTTCTCAATTAAAACATTGTCTCCAGTGACTTCAAAGTGGAGATTTTTACCTTGAGCATCAAATACGACATTATGTTTATCTCCGCTAATTATTGTGCCTTTTTTATTCAATACAATAGTGCTGTTTGGGATACCCACACCACTCATAATCCATATGGTATCATAATCATTGATTTGTTTATATTTGTTTAAAAAGTGCTCTACCTTCCAATTCCAATAAACATTATCTCCACTTCTTGCTTTATTATTCATGAAAGTGGAATTGGTTAAATTACCGTCAGCAGCATTTAAACTCCAGTAAACAGCACCTCCATCCACAGTAGCAGTGTTACTAATGAAAAAAGAACCATATGCAGTACTATTAGCACCATACCAATAAATAGCACCACCATAACGAGCAGAGTTGCCTATGAAAGTAGAATTAGATAAAATACCGTTAACAGCACCCCATCCAACACCACCAGCATTCCTAATGGCAGTGTTGCCATCAAATGTAGAATTATTTAAGGTACCATTAACAGCAGAATCATTCCATAAGACCCCACCAGCATCATACTTTGCATTATTATTACTAAATATAGAATTATATAAGGTACCATTAACACCATTCCAGTAAACACCACCACCACTATATGCATTATTATTACTAAAATTAGAATTGGATACAGTAGTATTGGCTCCATATAAGTAAGCAGCGCCCCCATATTGATTAGCAGTGTTGCCAATGAAAATGGAATTGCTCATTGTAAAATTAGCGGCACCGCAGATAATAGCACCACCATACAGGAGTGCAGTATTGTTAATAAAAGTAGAATTAAAAAGAGCACTATTAGCACTATCATAAACAAGAGCACCACCATTTTGAACAGCACTATTATTAATAAAAGTACAACCAGTTATAATACTTTGAGCACCAGTCCAGTAAACTGCTCCACCAGAATCAGCAGTGTTACCAGAAAAAGTACAACCATTCAAATTACCATTGGCACTCATCCAACGAATAGCTCCACCACCAGCCTTAGCAGCATTATTAATAAAATCACAATGATTTAAATTACCACTAGTACCATTCCAATAAACTCCACCACCACTATACTGACTAGCACTATTATTAACAAAAACACAGTCACTTAAAGCACCATCTGCCCCATTCCAAAGCACAGCACCCCCATTGGAGAAACTGAAGTTTTAAAAAGAAAATTCTCCAAGGAATTATTAGGGATCGATATGTCTAATTTTTAGAAAAAATAAAAAACAATTAACTATCTGAAAATTTTCTTTTAATAAAGAGTAGGTTATATTTATATATCATAAGAAAAAAATCTAATAATAACCTTTATGGGCGGGTTTTTGAAATAAAAACTTTTATGAATATAAATATTTTAAGTAGGTAGATGTGAACATTTACAGACTATTTTTACAATTAATATTTACAAAATTTAAGTAGCAAACGCTATTTTTTATTATAATCAAATTAAGGGAAAAACTTTTTTAAAGGTCGATATAATGGCAAAGGCAAGTAAAGCAAGACGTAGAGTACGTGACACATGGAAAGAAAAAAATTGGTATTCAGTAAAAACACCAATTGCATTTGAAGATAAAGAAATTGGTGAAACTCCAGCAAGAGATCCAGATTTACTTATTGGAAGAGGAGTAGAAGTCACTATGAGGGAATTAAGTGGAGACTTCTCAAAACAATACATTAAACTCAGATTCGAAATTGATAATGTGGCTGGAAATGTAGCAAACACCAAGTTCACAGGTCATAAAACTACTACTGATTATGTAAGAAGTATGATTAGGAGAGGAACCAGTAGAATTGATACTTCTGTTGTTGTAAAAACTAAAGATGACCGTAGAGTAAAACTTCATGTATTAGCTGTAACTACCAGAAGAGCTAAATCCTCACAACAAAAATACATGAGAGAAGTTATCACAGACTTATTAACTGAAGCAGCTGCTGAAAAATCCTTTGAAGATTTAATAAAATCAGCTGTAAACGGAAAATTAGCTAGTGAAGTTTACCACACTGCTAAAAAAATCTACCCTCTCAAAAGAGTGGAAATTATCAAAAGTAAAGTATTAAACTAAATACTTTATTTAATCTTCTTTTTTTAGATATCTTTATTATTAATCAAAAACAAATTAATTAATATCAATTAATTTTTTTAGGTTTTGATTATGGAACAATTAATGATAAATTGGGGATATGTATTACTTCTTTTTATATTGGGATATGTTACCTATAAAAGAAAAGCATTAGACCTTTTAGGATCACTATTCATGATTTTAATGGGAATTGTGATTATTTTTTCAGCTGGTGTTAACTGGCTATTTCTTTTAGTAATATTTTTAGTTTTATCATTATTTGCAACAAGATATGCCAAACCTTATAAAAAATCTTTAGGTGAATTTGAAGGTCGAAGAACAGCTAAAAATGTTATTTCAAATGGTATTGTAGCATTTATGATGGCTGCATTTGGTGGATATTACTTGCCTCTTGTAGGCGGATTTATCGGAGCAATTTCAACAGCAACGGCTGATACATTAGCTAGCGAAATTGGTGTAACTCAAACTCCACGACTTATTACTTCTTTTAAAAAGGTGGCGCCAGGAACTGATGGTGCAGTATCTGTTCTTGGAACAGCTTCTGGGATTGTTGGTGCAGGTATTATTGGTATAGCTGCTTATTTGTTAGGAGTTGTAGCTAACCCGTCTTCTGCTTTAATAGTTTCCATTGTTTCTGGAACTGTTGGTTGTTTTATGGACAGTTTTCTTGGAGCTATCTTTGAGAGAAGAGAAATACTTTCAAATGAACATGTAAATTTACTTGCAACTATTACTGGTGCAATTATAGGTATATTTTTAATTTAAATA
>OGWU01000644.1_pt1 | contig 22655 bp, 17 predicted proteins | sample 1576071 | NCBI WGS metagenome assembly OGWU01 (sample SAMEA3541582, study PRJEB24748) | human gut metagenome | biome: human gut; feature: human-associated habitat; material: faeces | place: China | collected 2012
AGAAAAAGAACGGAGTTGATGTATTAGATGCAAGTCTTGAAAAAATATCTTGCGAAGCTACAGATGTTATGTTAATGTGAAGTCAGGGAAAATGAACGTGATACATGGTTTCTGACTTCAAATTCAATGGAATAAGTAAGTTGGGAGCGATGTAAAATGGAACAAATGCAAATGAATATGCCAGATATGTACGATGCTGCATTGTATCTTCGGTTATCGAAAGATGATATGGAAGAGGGCGGTGCGAAGTCAGAGAGCAACAGCATTGCAAATCAGAGAGAGTTACTTCGGAGCTTTGTAAAAAGCCAGCCGGATATTCAGATCTTTGATATATATGTGGATGACGGATACTCAGGAGGAAATTTTGACCGACCTGAGTTTAAACGAATGACAACTGATATAGAAGCTGGAAAAGTAAACTGTGTGATTGTAAAAGACTTATCCAGATTCGGAAGAGAGTATATAGAAGCCGGGCGATGGATCGAAAAGACCTACCCGGCTTTAAATGTGCGTTTTATTTCAGTTACAGACCAGTTCGACAGTAAAACAGCAGATTTTTCAGAGAAGTCATTTGTAGTTCCGATCAAAAATTTTGTAAATGAAAGCTATTGCCGGGACATTTCCGGTAAAGTGCGAAGCCACCAGAAAATCAAACGTGAAAAAGGTGAATTTATTGGAGCATTTGCCCCGTATGGTTACTGCAAAGATCCGGAGAATAAGAACTGTCTGGTGATTGATTCTTATGCAGCGGATATTGTAAGAAAAATATTTTCATGGAAAATTGATGGATTCAGTCTTGGAGCAATCGCAGAAAAACTGAATGTACGTCATGTGCAGTCGCCAAAAGAATATAAAAAGGCAAATGGTGAAAATTACAATTCCGGATTCCATAGTTCAGATACACCGAAATGGTCGGCAGTGCAGATCAAAAGGATTCTGACCAATGAAGTCTATATTGGAAACATGGTACAGGGCAAGCAGGAACGAATCAGCTATAAAGTAAAGCAACGCCTGGATAAGCCAGAATCAGAGTGGGTGAAAGTAGAAAATACGCATCCGGCAATTATCAGGCAGAATGATTTTGATGTGGTTCAGAAGCTGCTTCAATATGATGGTAGGGCATCGAAAACATCAGACAGTGCAAACTTTTTTTCGGGATTTGTGTTTTGCGGAGATTGCAAGACACCGATGATACGCAGGGTAAATCAGTATAAGGGGAAGAAAAAAGCCTTTTATATCTGCCAGACAAAGAACAAAGGTGGAGATTGCACCAGACACAGTATTTCGGAAGAGGTGCTGAAAAGAATTGTGTTGAAAGAGATTCAGGCATATACGGCACTTTTTGTAGACTATCAGATGATTATGGAAGAACTTTGTGAGATGCAAGTCAGCTACGATCAGGTAATCGGTTATGATACGCAGATTAGTAAGTTGCAGGAAGAATATAACCGCTATTACAGTCTGAAAGCGTCTTTAGGTGATGACTTGAAAGAGGGATTGATCAGCAAAGAAGAGTTCGATGATTTTCGGGAAAGTTACGGAAGAAAATGTGAAGAACTGGAGCAGATGATCGAGAATCAGAAAAAATTGGTAAAGCAAATGTTTGAGGGTGGAGTGTCTGCAACTGTTCAGTTGGAGGACTGGAAGAAATCACTGGAAATCAAAGAACTGGATCGCACATTGTTGGCACTGACCGTAGATAAAATCTATATTTATGAAAACAAACAGATCAAAATTCATATCCGTTATCAGGATATGATTGAGAAAATGAAAGTCATAAGACGGTTTTATGCGGAACACCGGACAGAGTGCAGGAAAGAGGTGGAATAAATGGCAAGGACAGCAAAAAGATATAAGAAAAACACAGAGAAGAAAGTTCTTGGGATTCCGGTATGTATGGCTGCAATTTATGTCAGATTATCCGTAGACAGTGATGAAAAAAAGTCAGAATCTATTGAAACACAGGTTACGCTGATAAAAGAGTTCATTCAGAAGCACAATGAAAATCCGAACAGAGAGTATGAAATTGCTGTATATAACATTTATTCTGATCTGGGAAAAACCGGAACAAATTTTGACAGACCGGGATTTGAACGGATGATGAATGATGTCAGGGAAGGTAAAATAAACTGTATTCTGGTAAAGGATTTCTCACGATTTGGAAGAAATTATATCGAAACTGGCAACTATCTGGAAAAGATTCTTCCTTTTATGAAAGTGCGGTTTATTTCTGTATGTGACAACTATGATTCATTTGCACCGGATGCCAAGAATCAGGAATTATCCATGAATATCAAGAATCTGGTGAATGATGCTTATGCGAAAGACATTTCCGCAAAAGAACGGGCAGCGAAACGTATTGCACAAAAAAACGGTGAGTATGTGGGATCTACAGCTCCATATGGATATTGTGTGGAAAAGATAAATGGAATTTATAAGTTGATGGTGGAACCGGAAGCTGCAAAGATTGTCCGCAGGATTTTTGAAGAATATGCTTCGGGAGATGGCATACAGGGCATTATTGACAGGCTGTTTGAGGATAGGGTACATCGGATTTCAGATTATAACCAATATCATCATGTGTACTGTCAGGACGGAGAGAACCTTCATCAGTGGGGAAATTCTTCGATACGTGCAGTGCTGAACCGGAATAATTATTATGGCGATCTGGTTCAGAGAAAATATGAATCCAGATTTCAAAGAGGTGAAAAATGGTGTGACATATTGGACGAGAGCCAGTGGATTATTACGCCAAATGCCCATGAGCCAATTATTAGCAGAGAATTGTTTGAAAAAGCACAGGTCAGGCTAAAAGCAGCACAACAGAAAGCAACAAAAACTACTGCAGGGTGGGAAGATGATGAAAGAGCATTTTACAATGTATTCTATTGTGGTGATTGTAAGCGGAAAATGTGTACACGTAGATACAGAGGCAATGTGTATTACTTTTGCAATGCTGCCTGGTATCGGGATGAAAGAAAATGTAGTCACAAATCTATTTCCGAGGAGAAGCTGCAGAAAATTGTCCGTTCGGAGCTGACCAGACAGTTTCAGTTATCTGGATTGCGGAAAAAGGATATGTCTGTTATAAGCAGTGCGGTATTTCTTTCCAAAATCAATGAGATTCAAACTGAGATCAGAAAACTGGATGCAGATATGGAAAGACGTTCAGAAAAACTGGCACAGGCATTTATGAAATATAAAGAGGGTGAACTTTCCAAAGAAGCCTATATAGAAATGAAAGATGACCGTAATAACTGGAAAGAGTTTTGTGAAGAGAGAAAGAAGTCTCTGGAGCAGACCATACGAAAGCTGGAAAAACAGCAGAAAGAAGAAGCCAGATTTTTACGAAGTCTGTTGGAACTGGATGGGACAACCAGAATCAATGCGGAACTTGCAGAGGGCTTGATTGAAAGTATGTATCTGTATGGTGATGGCAGACTGGAAATCAACTTCGGGTTTAAGGGGGCGGTAGAACATGAGTGATCAGAAACTGATTATTGGATATTACCGTCTTTCCATGGAAGATGATTCAGAGGGAGAAAGTAACAGCATTATCAATCAGAGAAAACTGGTAAAAGATTATATTTCCCATATTCCGGAGCTTGCTGCTATGCCATTTCAGGAGTTTTACGATGACGGATATTCTGGTTCCAGTATGGAGCGCCCGGCAATTAAGCAGGTTCTGGAACTTGCCAGAGAGAATAAAGTTCAGTGTATTGTGGTAAAAGATTTTTCCCGTTTTGCCAGAAACTATATTGAGATGGGAACTTATCTAGAGCAGATTTTTCCATTTCTTGGAGTACGCTTCATTTCTATCTCAGATCGATATGATTCTAAAGATTATAAAGGAAAGAATTCAGACATCGAAGTACAGTTTAAAGGACTGATCGCAGACTTTTATGTGAAAGACCAGTCTGTAAAGGTAAAGGCAGCAGTCAGCACCCGACGAGGAAAAGGTGAATATTGCTGTGGCTCTGCACCTTATGGGTATCGAATCAATCCTGAAAATAAGAGAGAACTGGTGATTGTAGAGGACGAAGCAGAAGTGATCCGCAGAGTATTTGAACTGACCAATCAGCGATATTCCAAGATGGAGATTTGTAAGTTATTCAATGAAGAGGGTGTATTGACTCCCTTGCAGTCTATGAGCAGACGACAGAAATCAGGCAGTAAGAAAGCTTCATCAAGAGGATTGCAGTGGACGAGTGATATGATACGGAAGATTGTAGATGATAAGACTTATATAGGCTGTATGGTCTATGGAAAGACAAAGATTCCAGATCCCGGAACTGGGAAAGAAGTACCGGTACCGAGAAATCAGTGGAAAGTGATGGAAAATCATCACGAGCCGATTGTATCAAAAGAAGTTTTTGAAAAAGCACAGTCCCTTCAGATCAGATACACCAAGAAAAGCAAATTTGACAGGGAAACAACACTATTAGGTGGCTATGTAAAATGCGGGAATTGTTGCAGAAGCCTGACTTCAAGCAGTCCGATTCATAGTCATATTCTTTATAGCTGTGCTTACAGTAAAGGAAAAGAAGATACAGGATGTTTTGCCGGGAAAGCGGATAACAAAATGCTGGAGCATATCGTGCTGGCAGAAATAAAGGCTTACTTACGTCAGAATATCAGCCAAGAACAGATGCAGCAATCCATGAGAAAACAGCATGAGGAAAGTATAGAAGCCTATAAGACGGAAAGTGCAGATTGTGAAAAGTGTCAAGAACAAATAAAAATCCAGAACCGCCAGAACTATGAGAAGTATCACGAGGGACAGATGAACCAGAATCAGTTTATGGAAGCCAAGAAGCAGTTGGAAGAAGAAAGAGAACGACTGCAGAAACGTGTACAGGAACTGGATGAGTTGATAAACGACGAGAAAGAAATCCTGATGAAAAAGAATGTTCCGGTGGAGCAAATGTTGAAGTATTTAGGCTATGAGAATCTGACACGAGAGATGCTGGAAGAATATGTGCAGGGAATATATGTGTATGATGACGGGAGAGTGGAGGTGGAGTATAAATAGCAACAAATTAGCATATAATAACAATAAAATTGTTGATAAAAAGCAATAATGATGTATAATTATATAAAGAAATGGAAAGGAGATGCAAAAAAAATGTTGTTAAACTTTAAAATGGAAAACTTTAGGTCATTTAAAGATGAGACTTTTTTTACAATGCTTTCAAGTAAACAGAAAACGCATAATGATTATGTGATAGATAAAAGTGTAAATGGTAATAAGTTAAGAGTATTACCAATGACTGTCATTTATGGAGCAAATGCATGTGGAAAATCCAACATTGTGTTGGCAATGGATATATTAAAAAAAATGGTTATGAAAGGAACCTTAAATTGCAAAGAGCTGGAATCTTATAAAAGTATGTTATCTTTTATTAGAGATACAAGTTGGTATGATCCGGTTTCTTTAGAAATTACATTTTCCACTCAAAATAATATTTATAGATACGGAATTAAGTTTACGGATATTGATGTATATAAAATTGAAGAAGAGGTTCTTTATGTTAATGATGACTTGTTCTTTTCACGAGATGATGAAAATCAAATTTATGTGGATGTAAAGAAATTAGTAAAAAAAGGTTATATTAATAAGGATGATGCGGATTTTTCTGAACGCTTGATTCACAAATTGAACCAGACATTGGATAAACAAAAGTTAGTTGTAGCAGGTGCAATTAGCAATTTGTTTGATAAAAAATATTTTGAGGATTTTAATTTATGGTTTGAAAAATTTAATGTTATTATGAATGCAAATGACATGAATTTTAGACAAAAAGACTTAAAGACGATATTTAATAAAAAACCAGATAAAGATATTCGTAGAAATATTTTCGAAAGTGCCTCAGTTAAAGAAGTTATGAATATAGCTGAGTTTGGAAATCAAAAAATTGGATTTATGGCAGAAACAGATAATGATGAATTATCTATGTGTTCAATGTATCAAGTACCATTAAGAAAAGATGAGCAACCACAAAAAAAATATGCAATATCCATGATTGTAGATTCAGAGCTGATGGAATCGAGAGGAACTATCCATTTGATTAGATTGTTACAACCGTTTATAGATGTTTTAGATAATGGCGGGGTCATTGTTTTGGATGAAATGGATGCTTCATTGCATTTTGAAATTGTTGTATCGCTGATAAGAATTTTTAACAATAAAGATATCAATAAAAATAATGCTCAGTTAATTTTCAATACGCATAATCCAATATATTTAGACGGTGAATTGCTTAGACATGATCAAATTGTAATGGTTGAAAAGCGAAGGAATGATATGGTGAGCGAGATATATTCTTTAGCAGATTACAAATTACGTCCAGAAGAAAGAATATTAAAAAATTATTTGAATGGAAAATATGGAGCATTGCCACATATGGATTTGGAAATTGCATTTAAGCACATATTGGAAAGAGAGGCGAATAATCTTGAATCGTCCAAAGAACAATAAAATACGAAGACCACAATTCCTCTGCATTGTAGGATGTGAGGGAAAAAACCAGGAAAGAATATATTTTGATAAAGTAGCAGAATTAGTGAATTGCGTTGAAGAAAGAACGCATGATTTAGTATTTGATTATGCGGAACCATATGGCGGAAATCCTAAGTGTGTGGTAGAACGAACTATTCAGAAATCTATTGGTAAGGAAAACAAAGTATCTGTTTTTGATTATGACGGAAAAAAGGATAAGTATGAAGAAGCAATAGATTTGGCAATAGAAAATAAGATTGAATTAGGATATACAAATTATTGTTTTGATTTATGGCTGATTCTTCATAAAGAAGACTATTTTGATATAGTACAAAATCAGGATGCATATGCTGATAAATTACGACAAGTTTTTGGGTTAGCAGCAGATGCAAACATAAAAAAAGAAAAAAGGGTAACGGAAATAGTCAATCAAATCGGATTATCTGATATAAAGAATGCAATTCAAAGGGGTAAAAAAATATCAGAGGATAATCAGGGTAAAGAGGCAAATAAAACGCCAAAAGAAAACAGATATTATGATAATCCAGATACGCAAATGCATGTGTTGCTACAATTTTTATTTGCGAAAGTAGGAATAAATATTGACGCATTAGGATAGAAAAGATGTAGCAATGACGTTACATCCTCCCCACCTACTTTGTGACAATTATATAACGTCCTCTATACAGAAATATGCGGTTTTAAGCCATTTTGGTGGCAAAAGAGCCGCATATTTTTTGTAGCAATGACTTGACATCCTCGGGGGCACTTTGTTTGGAGAATAGTTTTCCAAAATGAAAATGTTGTAGGTATGAGGAAAACATGTTATGGTATGTATACAATGCGTAAAGAGGAGCAGAAAAAATGAAGTACGAACATATCACAGAGGGCCGTTTCATAGATCGTCCTAATCGGTTTATTGCACATGTGGAGATCAATGGGCAGGTGGAAACGGTTCATGTAAAGAATACAGGCAGGTGCAGGGAGCTTCTGGTCCCGGGTACACAGGTTTTTCTGGAAAAGAGTAGCAATCCGGCGAGAAAGACAGCCTATGATCTAATCTGCGTAAATAAAAAGGGCAGGGGCCTGATTAATATGGATTCTCAGATTCCCAATAAAGCAGCACTGGAGTGGGTAAAGGCAGGACATCTTTTTCCGGAAAAAGTTCAGGTAACGCCGGAGAAGACCTATGGAAATTCCAGATTTGATCTTTATGTCTGTTCAGAGAAACGCAAGGCTTTTATAGAAGTAAAAGGTGTCACTCTGGAGTCGGATAATATAGCACGCTTCCCCGATGCACCGACAGAAAGAGGTGTGAAACATCTGAAGGAGCTGATCCATTGTATGCAGGAAGGATACGAAGCTTATCTGCTTCTGGTGATCCAGATGAAGGGAGTTGACAGGTTTGAGCCCAACTGGGAGACTCATCGGGAATTTGGAGAAACCCTGCAGGAGGCAAAAAAGGCAGGAGTGCATATTTTGGCCTATGACTGCCTGGTAGAACCTGACAGAATGGAAATTCAGGATCCGGTACCTGTATGCCTTGCTTCTGACTGGAAATAAAAAAGTATTCCCGCAATCAGCAGGTCCTATTCAAAATTCCATTGCCGCAGGCAATCTGGAATGAATTTTGGCTACGTTACTGTGAACAGTAACGTGTGTTTTATATTTCAGAGCAGTAAATAATTGTAGACATGAAAGTATATGAAATGTATAATCTGTATCAGAAGTTTTGTTGATAGATTTATAGGAAGATCAGTCAAAAAACTGAGATGATTATGAAAAAAGTTCCTGTAAAAGTTTTTTACGTGGGACTTTTTTTGCACCGTTTTGATGTTTACCCGAATTGGATAAGCCCTCTGTTTTAATTGGGAAAACAAGGTCACTGACACGCAGGTTATGAAACAGTAATAAATGGAAAGGAACTGGATATGAGAAAAAATCGAAAGAATGACTCCCATACCCGCAGAAAAAGAATTTGTATTGCAGCACTTCTTCTGGCAGGCAGCTTTATACCGGGAGGATGTGGAATAAAGAAAGAGAAAACATCGGACAGTGAATTGCCGGAGATTGTTATCGGAATAGATTATTTTGAACCTTACAGCTATCAGACGAGTGATGGCGAGTATAAAGGTATTGATGTGGAACTTGCAGAGGAAGCCTTTCAGAGGCTGGGTTATCAGCCTGAATTTGAGAAGGTTGTCTGGGAAGATAAAGAGAAACTTTTGTCAGATGGAACAATAGACTGTCTGTGGAGCTGCTATTCCATGAATGAAAGAGAAAACAAATATCAGTGGGCAGGACCGTATATGTACAGTCGTCAGATGGTGGTTGTAAGAGCCGAGAGTGAAATCCGGACACTTCAGGATCTGAAAGGGAAGAGGATTGCAGTTCAGGCGACTACAAAAGCAGAAGATCTCTTTCTTCATAATATAAAATCAGATCTTCCGCATGCAGAACAGGTGAACTGTTTTTCTTCGTCGAATGAGCTTTATGCTGCACTTAGAAAAAATTATGCAGATGCGATTGCGGGACATGAGGCAATGCTTGGCAGTCTGATACAGGATGGCAAGGGCGTTTACCGTATGCTGGAGGAAAGTCCTTATAAATCAGAACTTGGAATTGCTTTCAAAAAAGGAACTCACGAAGAATTGGCAGAAAAGCTTACAGAAACGCTTACAGAGATGCAAAGCGAAGGGATTACAGAAAAAATAGTTACAAAATACGGATTGGATGCGGACGAAACTCTGCCGGGAGGAGAAAGTAAATGAGCAGACAGATAAGAAGGCAGATACCGCAGAAACAGAAGAAAAAGAGGGTCGACAGAAATGCGTGTTTGCTTGTGTTTATTCTGATTTTTTCCGGAATACTGACTTTTCTTCTGCTGACAGCGAGAGATAATAGCAAGCTGAACAGTACTCTGGATGAGACCTTTGATTTTGTAAAAAACCGAATTGAAAGTTATGAGATTTATAACACCAATGATCAGGTGAAAAGCCTGGTACGTCTTTTGGACAAAACAACAGAATTAAGCAGAGTCATAGAACAGGAAGGAAATCTCAGTACAGAAATGCTAGACGAATATGCCAGGGAACAGCGCCTGACAGGAATCCTTGTACTGGATCAGAATCTGAAGGTGACAGAACAGAGTGCAAAAGATGGAGATACTATGTCGCTGTGGCAGAAGCTGATCAAAAGTGATTATGTACGTGATATTGCAGAGCATCCGGAAAAGACTTATACCACTCGTCTGAGAAATAAAGGAAAGATCTATGATTTTGCGGCAGTGGCAAGACAGGATGCAGCAGGTATCCTGATCACATATGCGCAGAAGGAGGAAGTAAATGAGCTTAACGGAGATCTGACGATGGCATCGTTATTTTCTGACTTTCCTTTTGAGATGAATGGAAGTGTTGTGATCTGTGATGATGATAAGGTTGTCAGTACAAACAGACAGGAGCTGACTGCCCGCTCTATAGAAGAAGCAAAAAGTCAGTATAAAAATAAATTTGAGGTAGATGAGAATGGAATTGTCCATCTTCGTTCAGAGACAGGAAACTGGTTCGGACGTCGGGAGAAGATCAAAGACTACGATGCATATATCTTTTTCCCGGAAAGTCAGGTGTACATCACACGAAATATTATATGTGTGATTTATGTGCTGCTTGCACTGCTTCTTTTCTTACTTTATCGGGTGAACAGGAGCAGAACAGAAAAGAGAAGTATCCTTCAGGACCAGAAAAGACTTCGGGTGATCAATGCACTGGGGCATGCATATGCCTCTATTTCTCTTGTGAATCTAAAAACAGAGGAAATCGAAATCCTGAAATCTTCAGGAAATATGAAGCCAGATCAGAAAGGGGATATGCTTTTCAAAGCGCATCAGGAAGAACTTATAAGGCAGGTGATTGCAGAGCCATTTCAGAAGGCATACTGGGAATTTGTCGATATAAGTACGGTGGCAAAACGTCTGGAAGAACGTGAAACGCTGAGTTTTACAGCTCGGACAGTGGATGAAAGATGGATGACAATGATCATTGTGCCACAGGGATATGATAAAGATGGGAAATTGTGTACAGTTCTGGTTGCAATCCGTGATGCGACAGAAGAAAAAGAACGTGAGATTGCGCAGGATAGGAATCTGAGAAATGCACTTGCGGCTGCAGAACATGCGAACAGGGCGAAGACTGTGTTTCTGAATAATATGTCTCATGATATCCGCACGCCGATGAATGCGGTCATTGGATTTACTGCGCTTGCGACAACACATATTGACAATAAGGAGCTCGTTCTGGATTATCTGAAAAAAATCCATATATCCGGTCAGCATCTGCTCAGCCTAATCAATGATGTGCTGGATATGAGCAGAATCGAGAACGGTTCCGTACGGATTGAATATACAGTTGTACACCTGCCGGATATCTTGCATGACTTAAATACAATTATACAGGAATCTGTACATTCTAAACAGCAGGAGCTGTATATTGATACACAGGATGTACTCCATGAAGATATCATTACCGACAAGTTGCGCCTGACGCAGGTGCTTCTGAATATCAGCAGTAATGCTGTGAAATTTACACCGGTCGGGGGTACGGTTAACATTCGTGTTTCTGAGAAACCATGCAGAAGAGACGGATGTACAACAGTGGTATTCAGTGTGAAGGATAATGGAATTGGGATGTCGCCGGAGTTCAGGGAGCAGGTGTTTGACTCATTTACAAGAGAACATACCGTTACGGAGAATGGAATAGGAGGAACCGGTCTCGGAATGGCAATCACCAAAAACATTGTGGATATGCTGGGCGGTACGATTCAGGTTGAAAGCGAAGTAGGAAGGGGAACGGAGTTTACGGTTATGTTTGAATGTGAAATATCAGGGACGACTGTGAAGGAGGAACCTGATTCGGAGCAAAGAGAGCCCCTTAAGAATGAGAAGCAGAAAATCCGGGCAGAAATCCAGAGGCGTTATGAAGGGAAGAAAGTTCTTCTTGTAGAGGATAATGAGCTGAACCGGGAGATCGCAACAGCGATCATGGAGGAAATTGGTCTGGATGTGGATTGCGTTGAGGATGGTACAGATGCTGTGAATATCATGTCATCTGCAGAAGGCAGAAAATATGATCTGATCTTCATGGATATTCAGATGCCGAAGATGGATGGATACACCGCAACCCGGGAAATCCGTACATTGAATGATCCGAAATGCGCAAATATACCAATCATTGCGATGACTGCCAATGCTTTTGAAGAAGACCGTAAAAAGGCAATCAAAGCGGGTATGAACGCTCATATTGCCAAACCAATCAGCGCAGATATAATTCTGGAAAATCTGGAGAGAATGCGCTAAAACAGAAAGTATTTTAATGAACCTGCTGAGAAAAGTTAAAAACTTTTCAGCAGGTTTTAATTTATCCAAAAAATTACATGCATACTGTCAGAAGTGCTAGTGTAAATATCTGAGCGTTCACGTATAATGTAGATAAACAAAAAATCTTCTCACAAAATTAAGTAAAAAAGAGTCCGAGGAGTACATTAAAAAAGAAAGGAGATGTTTGTATGAGTAAAAAAATGAGGTTGTGGATGGCAGGAACAGTAGGAGTCTTAATGGCAGGCTTTATGAGCGTAAGTGTTTATGCCCTTGAAGAAAAGGATGTTATTGGAACCTGGTATGTAAATGAGCTTTCTATGGGCGAAGGTGCATCCTTTCATCCGGGGGCAATGGGAATGGAAGTGACCGTGGACATTAAAGAAGACGGTAAAATGGAAACAACAAGTTCTGTTTATGGGGAAGAGCCTGAAGTAGATGAATCAGAGTGGAAAATAGAAAATGATAAAATTTTGATGACTCATAATGATCAGACAGGGGAATGCGAGTACAAGGACGGTAAGATAACCTTAACAGCAGATGGAACGACAATGATCCTGAGTCAGGAAAAGGAAGAGTATGAGCCTTATGTACCGGGCAAACCGGTAGAAAATCCAACCATGAAGGATTTTGAAGGAGAATGGAGCTGTACTCTGATGGAAGCATTTGGAATGCAGATGCCGGTTAATGCTGACTTTACAGGATTTGAAATGAGTATGTCTGTGGAAGACGGAAAGGCTGAAATTATCTTAATAGAGAGCGGAGAAGAGACAAAAGTAGAACTTCAGGGCGACGTGGAAGGAAACGCACTGGTATTAAAGGCTGTAACAGAGGATGAGGCAGGAACTATGTTTTTCAGTCTTGATAATATGAAGTTCAATTTACTGGATGATGGAAAACTGTGTTTGATAGCAGAAGATGATGCAGAGGAATCTGATGACGGCGAAGAAGCAGATGATTCTGAAACAGGTGAAGTTGATTTTTCCGTAAAGACATATTTTGAAAAAATAATTGTTACAGAATAAGGTAAAATACTGCCGCACCATTCCGGTGCGGCAGTATGGGATTTCAGATAAAAAAGGAGGATAGGGTATGGGATTATTTGATAAGAAAATCTGTGACATCTGCGGAGAGAAAATTGGGTTATTGGGAAATCGAAAACTGGATGACGGAAATCTGTGTAAGGATTGTGCGAAAAAATTATCACCATGGTTTGAGGAGCGGCGGCATAGTACGGTAGAGGATATCAAACGTCAGCTGGAATATCGTGAAAAAAACAAAAAAGCGGTAATGGACTTTTGTATAACCCGTCAGATCAATACCAGAAATTACAATGTTTTTATTGATGATAATAAGGGGAATTTTACTGTTGCGCGGAAACTGGATGTTAATGAAAACCCGGACATAGTTCCTTTATCAGCCATTGTACAGTGCAGGGTTGATGTAGACCAACAGCAGCAAGAGGAAACATATACAAAGGATGGAGAAACTGTAAGTTATCAGCCACCGGTATATAAATATGAATTTGATTATACTATGCGTATTAAAGTGAGAACCCAGTGGTTTGATGATATGGATTTTCGCTTGAATACTTTCTCTATAAGCAGTGATAACAGAAGGGAATTGATGGAAGTGGAGCAGACCGCATATCAGATTATTGCGGCACTGACACCAAATGCAGCGGGAATGCAGCCCGGAATGCCAGGAATGAACATGAATGGAGGGATGCAGCCCGGAATGCCGGGAATGAACATGAACGGAGGAATGCAGCCTGGGATGCCAGGAATGAACATGAACGGAGGGATGCAGTCTGGGATGTCCGGGATGAATATGAATGCGGGAATGCAGCCCGGGATGTCAGGAATGAACATGAATGCGGGAATGCAGCCTGGAATGACCGGGATGAACATGAACGGAGGGATGCAGTCTGGGATGCCCGGGATGAACATGAATGTGGGAATGCAGCCCGGGATGCCCGGAATGAATATGAACGGAGGGATGCAGTCTGGGATGCCGGGAATGAACATGAACGGAGGAATGCAGCCCGGAATGTCCGGAATGAACATGAACGGAGGAATGCAGCAGACGGGAATGTCAGAAACGAACATGACCGGAGGAATGCAACAGAATAACAGTTCGTGGAAATGCCAGTGTGGTGCAGAGAATACCGGAAAGTTTTGTGAATACTGTGGTCAGCCAAGACCGTTTTAAGTAATGATTAAACAGAGTGGACATAATTGTTCACTCTGTTTGTGATAAAAAGCTCTGAAAATAGATGATTTCTCTAAAAACTATATGATAAAATGGTGCTTTATAGTATAATTATTACAAAAATGGATTAGAGCGTATTTGAAAAATCATTCCTGCAAATTGTGACGCACATCTTGCGTAAAGCATTTTTCAAACCCGCTCCGGTAAGAGAGGAACTTTCATGACATACAGTAAAAAGAGGACTCTGTCATATGGAGTGATTCTGATAAGTGTGTTGCTGGCTTATTTCTGCAGGCAGGTGAGAACGGAAAATGTTTTTATGAGAAATCTGGCAGATCAGTGTCGTAGCTGTATTTATCTGGGAATGTACTGTGCCTGGGTGATTTATCTGAGAAGACATGTAGTACATAAAAAAACGCGCAGATGCCTGACTGCAATTGGCTGTCTGATGGTATTCTGGTTCTTTGTGCGGACAGTAAAATTTCATATTTTTCATGATCCTCTTGGAGAACATATCTGCTGGTATCTATATTATATTCCCATGATTCTGATTCCGGTTCTGGGTTTGGCAGCAGCAATGTTTTTGGGCGAAAAGGAGGAAGAGAAAACGATCAGAAAGATTATAATTTTGCTGACCGTTGCAGCGATATTGATCGTAAGTGTTTTTACAAATGATTTGCATCAGCTGGTATTTCGTTTTTCCAAACAGCCCCCATTTTCGGATAAAGATTACAGCTATGGTATTGTTTTTATGGTGATTCAGGGATGGATCTTGATCTGTCTGACAGGGATGGAAATCATTCTGATCAGAAAAAGCAGAATTCCGGGAAAGAAACAGTTCTGGCTGCCGGTGATTCCGGGAATATTGCTTCTGGGGTGGAATATCGGAAATATACTCCGCCTGCCTTTCATCAAAATCATTGCAGGGGATATGACGGCAGTGTGCTGTCTTTTAATGGCGGCAATTTTTCAGGGTTGTATATTATGTGGATTGATACAGACCAATAATCGATATTTTGAATTATTCCAGACTTCCGGAGGACTGGATGCAGAGATTACAGATCATTCTTTTCAGCGCTATTATCATTCCGGTGATTTTCCCGAGCTGTCGCCTGAACTGCGTAGAATCATAATAGACAGATCATCAGTACAGGAACAGGGAATCCGGATCAACCATATTCCTATAAGGGGAGGACATTTGTTTTGGTCAGAGGATATTTCGGTACTGTTGGATCAGTATCAGGATATTCGGGAACAGCAGGAGGAACTGACTGCCAGAAACCGTCTGTTACAGAAAGCTTATCAGAAAGAGGCTGAGCGGAGAAAAACAGAAGAACAGAACCGTCTGTTAAATATGATACAGAATCAGACTGCCGGTCAGCTGGAATTGCTGTCACAGTTTATGGATGAGCTGGAACGGACAGAATCAAGGGAACAATATGATTGGATTCTCGGTAAAATTGTAGTTGTTGGTACGTATTTGAAGCGGAAAAAGAATCTGGTGCTGACACAATATGCATCAGATGGAAATTTGCTTACAATGGAAGATCTCAGACAAAGCCTGGCAGAATCCTGTGACAGCTTAAAATTATGCAGGATCCGGGCTGCTTACTACGTGGAAAATGTGGATGTGCAGATGAATGCAGATGATATACTAAAATGCTATGACACCTTTGAATGGCTTGTGGAACGATTGCTTGATATCATGCAGTCTGTTTTTTACCGTGTGTCGCAGATTGATGATGCTCTGCGGATTTCAGTTCATATTGTATCAGAGGCGGATCTGCGTGGATTCATGTTGGAAAGGCCGGAATTAAAAGTGCAGCAGGAAGATGAAAACGAATGGTTTATCAGATGTATCGTCTTCAGAAAGAGAGGCGGAAGATGATCAGTTTTGTGGAATGCAGTATGGCAATACAGAATGCTCTGATGATTCTTCTTGAAATCTGCATGATTCTGGAATTAATCCTCCTGCTGGTAAGAATCACCTGCTTTTCCGGGAAAAAGAAAATTGTAACGGCAGTGGCTGTCTTTGCTGTTTCTTTTATGTTCATGGGCGTTCTGATGAATGATCACAGATATTGCCTGGGAGAAAGTTCCTATCAGCCAATGCTTCAGGGTTATCCGGTCAGTGTTTTAATGGCAGTAGTTATGGGATTGGTGCTTTATCTTTGCAGAGCAATCTGGAGAGAGAGACGCAGATATCATCATTCCCTGTCTTACTGGTCTGTGAATGAGGCTGTGAATGACGTTCCCTGTGGAGTCTGTTTTTCGGATCCTTTTGGAAGGATTGTTTTGTGTAATACCAAGATGCAGGAGCTGAGCAGAATCATGACAGGTTCTTATCTGCAGGATTATGACGCATTAAGGAAAGCAATGAGTGGGGAACCTGAATCGGAAGGTCTTTGCAGATTGAGCAAAGACAGTAATGTGTTTTATTTTCCTGATGGTTCCGTCTGGATGTTTCAGGAATATAGTCTGCAGGAGCCGGATTGTGCAGGTTATCTGCAGACAGTGGCAGTTAATGTATCAGAAATTTATTACAATGGTGAAAAAATTAGGGCAAACAATGAAAAGCTGGAAATCCTGAATCGTAAGCTGGAGGAAATGTACGAAAAAATCGGAGATAAAATCAGAGAGCAGGAGACGCTTGTCATGAAAATGCAGGTTCATGACAATTTTGGACGAAGCCTTCTGTCAATACGCAGAATATTGGAAAGGAAAGAAGATCCGGATAAAATGGATAAACAGTTGTCTGTATTGAAACATCTGGTTTATATTCTTACCGGTTCTGCTGTTGAGAGTATGGAAGAAGTATATAAAGATACGGTCAGACATGCAGAAGAGCTTGGAATTTCAGTTCAGATCAGTGGGAACTTTCCCATGCATCCATCTTACAGGCTGCTGACAGACAGGGCAATCCGCGAATGTGTGACAAATTGTGCCAGACATGCCCATGGCAGTACTGTTTGGGTGAAGATAGACAAAAATGCAGATGAATATACTGTTCAGATTACCAATGATGGAGAGGTGCCTGACAAAAATGCGGAAGAAGGCGGTGGTTTATCTGCACTGAGAAAGGCAGCTGAATCAGGAAAATGCAGGATGCAGGTTTCTTTTTCCCCTGAGTTTTGTCTGATATTGAAAATGCCACTGACAGAAAGGATGGGATTCGATGGTACGGATACTGATAGTAGAAGATCAGAAGATCATGCAGAAGTATTTTGAATATATTATTATGCAGGAGCCGGAATTCCGACATGTCCAGACGGTTTCGGATGCACGTGAAGCTGTAAAAATCTGTGATTATTCGGCAATTGATCTTGTGATCATGGATGTGCAGACGTTTCATAATCATGATGGACTCAGTGCCGGAAAAGAGATCAGGGAGAAGTATCCCTATACAAAGGTATTGATTGTTACTTCCCTGATCGATCCCAAGGTGCTGGAGAGGGCAAAGAGCGGATGTGCAGACAGTCTCTGGTATAAGGATCACGGGGAAGAGGAAATACGGAGTGTGATCCACAGAACGCTAAATAGTGAGCATGTATTTCCGGATGTGACACCGAAGGTGGAGCTTAATTGGATCACAAGTGGCGATATCAGTCCGAGACAGCTGGAGATGCTCCGCCTGTATATCCGTGGAATGTCATATTCAGAAATTGCGCGGGAAATGAAATGCTCTACCTCCGGGGTGAGATGGAATTTTCAGGAAATGATCGCCAGGGCAGGATACAGCTGTAAAGAAGATTTGATAGCGGCTGCACTGGAAAGTAAGTTGATCGTAACTACGTTAAAATAGCAAGCTGATAAACTGCGAAGTTATTCTGTTATGAGCAGAAAGCGAAGCGGAGTGCAAATATCTGTTTGACAAGAAGGGAGATGAGAGTATGAAAAAATATTCGGTTGCAGTATGTGTTTGTGCGGTACTGTTTTCTGTTGGTATTCATGGCGGAGGTATGAGAGAAGTATTTGCCAGAGCACCTGGGGCAGATGAGAATCTGGTAATTCTGCAGGATATTATCAGGGAAAATGAATGTCAGGCCGGGATGGCATTTCTGGGATATACCTATGAAGGTGCAGATGCAGCAGAGATACTTGAATATACCAGACAGGGAGAGGTGGCAGCTGCGTATCCTTTTTTACAGGATGGAACAGTGGTTGATGCAGGGGGATATGAAATTTATGCCATTGTCCCGGGGGATGATTGCAGGGTCAGCGTTTATCCGGCTCAGCCTACGGAAGAAGGGGAATATCTGGATGATCTGAACGCCCCATATTATACAGGGAAGGAGAATGAAATCATTATCCTGCGCTGCAATGTGAGTGAGATTCATTCCAATGTGATGGTTTCTGTACAGAAGCAGAATATGAGTATACAATACCATCCTATGGTGTCGTTAAAGGATGGACATCTTGCAGCAGAAACCCACTGCTATGATTTCTCCATATATTATAATTGGGATGAGTATGATCCGGAATATAATCCCGTGTATGAGTCAGAGTACGACCCAGAGTGTAATCCGGAGCATGATTCAGCATTGAATATAAAGATTGCCAGAGAACAGCTTTCTGAGACAGATGAAGTCAGCTATTACCTTGGTCTTGGGATGTCTCTGTGGTATACAGGCACTGAGGAGTACATTGAAGGAAGAAATTGTCCGGTATTTGTTCTGGGAACGGATCATGAGGATCATTTTACAAAAGAACATTATTATGCAGTAGGAGACAATGTGGTTTATTATTATGATCCGTCAGGTGATGCATGGCTTCTGCTGGGGGCAGGCTGACAGAAGCTTCACCAATATATTATAGAATTTTGATTAATCAGAGAAAGAGGAAACAGACATGAATGATTTTTTGACAGAAAAAAATAAAAAAGCAGGGGTGTTGGGAAAACTGAAGTGGGTTCTTTGTGGCTTCTGCATACTTTTATCCCTGGGAGCTATTGGTGCATCGGAGAAGTATATTGGTGAAGGACGCTGGGGAATGGCAGCAACAGAGATCCTGCTCTGTCTGTTATTTTTATATCCGACTTTCAGGGAAGTTCAGAAAGCATTACGGAAGAAAAAAGCCAGGGAAATTGCCTGCTGGTTTGAATCTTATGCCCAGAATACGGTCTCATTTGAGAAACTTGAGCAGGAACTGGGAAAAGGCGCAGTAAAAAAACTGGAAAAATTTATTGCCAGGGGATATATCCGGAATATCCAGATAGACAGAGAAGGAAATTATATTATGATTACTGCACCAAACAGACGTGTAAATGAAAAGATTTATATTACAGTTACCTGTACCAGCTGCGGTGCAAAGAATCAGGTAATAAAAGGACGTCTGAGCAATTGTGAATATTGCGGACAGCGTCTTAACTCATGATACAAGTAATGAGAGAGGATTATCAGAAGTGTTCAATCAAAAATAGCGGCAGTGTTGCCGCTATTTTTATGTTAGAGGAATTATGTCGCTGAAGCAACCCGTCACAGGCGGAGAATCCTGCAGGCAGGATTCTCTCTTGTGAGCTGTAACTTAAGAATACTTCAGTATTTTACCATTTTTTATATTAAAAACTATTTTATGAGTTTTTTCTGATGAATCATCATTATCATTCATTTCATACAGGATGGTCATCTGATTACCGGAAATGCTTATTTTATATGGCCAGTAATTATTGGCTTTGGATGCGTTTGTTTTCCAGAGAATCTTTCCTTTTGTGGATACTTTGTAAACATAGTTATCGTAGTATCCGGTTACATATAGATTGTCATTTTTGTCAAATTTGCAAAGGTGTCCTGCAGGACTGATTTTTTTTGCAGTCCATAACTGTTTTCCGTCTTTTTTTCGAAGTACGACGATTTTTGAACTTTCAAAAACATAAACCTTATCCTTGCGGACAATACATTTTGTCCTTGGAAGCTCTGTAGCAGTATATTTCTTTGTAACGTATTTCCAGACTGCTTTTTTCTTTGCATCCAGTCCTCTTACAGTCATGGATTCTTTGGAATTGGCATAGGAAGTTTTGGATTTAACGGTTGTAGCTGCAGGTTTGGCAGCCTGAGTCGGGATTGATATGATTAGTATTGAGAATACAAACAACAGTAACGTTAACAGGATTTGCCGGATTTTCTTTTTCATGTAAACACGCTCCTTTCTGATAAATGTTTCTGATAAATGAGTGGTTGGGGGATATTGCAAATATTTTCTTTAATTATATCATATCTTTTTGAAGCTTGCATTAGTATTTACTTGTATGGAGAGTAATTATTCCATCACCGAAGGCGATTTCTAAAGATTTGAGTTTGAGAGCGTAACTGTGTGAAGGTGCTGAATCGTCATAGTTGCTATAGAATGTGGTATATTGTATACAATTTATTGATTCCACATCCTTTACAGTACAAATATCTGCACTTCATAGAAATTTTGGATAAAATCATAGAAGAAATTTATAAAATTTGCTAATAAAACTGGATAAAATGTGCATTTTATGTTACATTTAATAAGGTATATGTATTGAACTTATTTATCTGGTTTTATTGGCCCTTTTTTGAGTGCAGAGATGGAGGGAACGGATAAGAACAGATATCATAAGGATAAAATTTTATCGTGAGGAAGGTGAGCAATTGGAAAACTATACTAAGTACAAACTGAAAAGCAGTGATGAACTTGCATCAGTGCTTGACGGTAAGGACAACCTGTTTGTGATTGCCTGCAACAAATGTTTCAAAGAATTTGAAACTGTTGACGAACCGGATTGTGACGAATTCCTGAAATTCGCTGCAGATCAGGGAAAGAAGGTTACAGGCAGTGCAAAATTTGATTTCTTATGCAATAAGATGCACACAGAAAGAAAATTACAGGATCTGATTCCGGAAGGTACAGAGAATGTAGTAGTAATTTCCTGTGGCCTTGGTATTCAGACCGTTGCGGATCTGGCAGGTAAGCCGGTAGTTGCTGCAAGCAACACCCTTAACTACAGAGGTCATCATGGCATGGCACTTACCAAGAAGAGCTGTGACGCATGTGCGCAGTGTTATCTGAACATTACCGGAGGTGTCTGTCCGATCGTTGACTGTTCAAAGAGTCTTGTCAATGGACAGTGCGGTGGAGCAAAGAATGGAAAATGCGAAGTAGATCCGAATAAAGACTGTGCATGGGAGAAGATTTACCAGAGACTTGCAAAACAGGGACGTCTGGAAGAATTCTTAAACCAGCCTGTACAGGTTCGTGATTTCTCCAAAGTTAATTTCAAAGTGATCAACGACTATGTGAAGTCCATCAGAGAAGAAAGACTGGACGGATATTACGGCGGTGTTCATCCGTCAGAACGCAAGGAATTCAGTGAGCACATCGCTCTGAAGAAATTCCCGGATCCGAAGACAGTTGTAATCTCCATGTCACAGCATCTGGGCGCACCGGCTAATCCGATCGTTCAGGTTGGTGACACTGTAAAAGTTGGTCAGAAGATCGGTGAAGCTGCCGGATTTATCAGTGCTCCGGTACATTCCAGCGTAAGCGGAACCGTAGTTGCTGTTGAACCGCGTATGCATGGCACACGTGGAAGCGAAGTGATGGCTGTTGTCATTGAGTCGGATGGAAAAAATACTCTGCACGAATCCGTACAGCCACATGGTGATCTTGACAATCTTACTCCGGATGAGATCATTGATATCATCCGTGAAGCCGGAATCGTTGGTATGGGCGGTGCAGGTTTCCCGACCTGTGTCAAACTTAAACCTGCCAAACCGGTAGATACCATCCTTCTCAACGGATGTGAATGTGAGCCTCTGTTAACAGCAGATCACAGAGTACTTCTTGAGTATGCAGATGACATTATTTTTGGTCTGAAAGCAGTCCTTAAGACAACAGGTGCCGAGAAGGGTATCATCGTTATCGAGGATAATAAGCCGGATGCCATTGAATTAATGCAGAAAAAAGTTGCTGATATCGGAAACATGGAAGTATTTGTTGCAAGAACAAAATACCCGCAGGGTGCTGAGAAAACTCTCATCAAGCGCGTTATGGGAAGAATTGTTCCAAGCGGCGGTCTTCCGGCAGATGTCGGCGTTGTTGTAGATAATATCAGTACAGTAAAAGCAATCTCCGATGCGATCCAGACAGGAATGCCTCTGGTTGAGCGTGTTGCAACAGTAACAGGCGAGAAGATCAAGAATCCTGGAAACTTCGTTATCAAGATCGGTACAAGCGTAAGAGAGCTGATCGATTACTGCGGCGGATTTACAGATGACGATGTTCTGGTTAAGATGGGCGGACCAATGATGGGATTCCCTCTGAACACACTGGATGTACCGATGATGAAAGGCTCCAATGGTATTATTGCCGTTGAACCGGATGAGACAAAAGAACAGCCGTGTATCAAGTGCGGACGCTGCGTAGATGTATGTCCGATGGAACTTTCACCTCTGTATTTCGTGAAATATGCGAAAGATGAGAACTGGCAGGGCATGAAAGACATGAACGTTATGGATTGTGTTGAGTGCAGATGCTGTCAGTATATCTGTTCTTCCAAGATTCCGATCATTAACAGTATCAAAGCCGGAAAAAATGCAGTAAGGGGGATGAAGT
>OGWU01000656.1_pt1 | contig 22479 bp, 21 predicted proteins | sample 1576071 | NCBI WGS metagenome assembly OGWU01 (sample SAMEA3541582, study PRJEB24748) | human gut metagenome | biome: human gut; feature: human-associated habitat; material: faeces | place: China | collected 2012
ACTGCTTTTGATATCATTAACGAGGAGCAGGGGCTTGATCGGATAAGAGAGGAGTGACAGCGTGTTTTGTAAGGAGGAAGATGAGAAAGAAAGACAGAGCAGTGTTTTATCTCTGTTTATGAAGGTAGACCGTCATTTTATGACGAAATGCTTTGGTCAGATGCAGGAGCTTGGAATTTATCCGGGACAGATCCCGGTTCTGGGGCTTGTGTCCGGAAGGGATGGACTGAGTCAGCGGGAAATTGCAAAGATCCTGCATATCAAGCCGCCTACGGTAAATGTATCTATACAGAGACTGGAGAAAGCAGGCTTTCTTTATAAGAAACCGGATGAAAAGGACCAGCGTGTGACCAGGATCTACATGACAGAAAAGGGAAAGGAAATCAAGGCAAAAGCACTGGAACGGATCCATAAAAATGAGGCTGTAATGATGGAAGGCTTCAGTGAGGCGGAACAATGTCTGCTTCGGAGATTTCTGGAGCAGATCCTTGTAAATATCGAAAAGATCCAGCCGGAGGAAGCCATAGAAAAGCTTCATCCGGATGAAATGACAGAAAGGAAGGAACAGAAACGTGATTAAACTGATGAAATATCTGAAACGATCTGCAGGTTACATCGTGATCATCATTGCGCTTCTTTTTCTTCAGGCATACTGTGATCTGTCTCTGCCGAATTACACATCCAATATCATCAATGTGGGAATTCAGCAGAACGGTATCGAAGACAGTGTTCCTGAGAAGATCAGAAAGATATCCATGGACAGTCTGAAGCTGTTTATGGAAGAGGATGATGCGAAAACTGTGGATGGATTTTATGAGGAAGAGGGAGATGATCTGGTATTAAAGGATAAAATCTCCAAAGAAGACAGAGAAGAACTCAACGATATCTTCGGCAAACCGATGGTGATCGTTTCTACTCTGACGTCCGATAGTGAAGAATCAAAAGCAGCTCTTGCAAAAATGGGAATCCCGGAAGGGACTGATCCACTGGCGGCTCTTTCTCAGATGCCGGCAGAGGCTTTGGCTGCTATGAAGGAACAGGTCGGAGAAAAGATCGACAAGATGCAGGAATCCATCATCACACAGGCAGGTGTTTCCTACGTTCGTGCAGAATATGAAGCCATGGGTGAAGATGTGGATGCCATACAGATGGATTACATGAAATCAACAGGTATCCGCATGGTGCTGATGGCACTGGTCACTATGGTGGCTGCAGTATGTGTGGTATTTCTTTCATCCAGAGTTGCTGCATCTATGGGGCATGATCTCCGTGGGCTGGTTTATAACAAAGTCATAGGTTTTTCCAGCAGAGAGTACCATAAGTTTTCAACAGCATCCCTGATCACACGATGTACCAATGATATCCAGCAGATCCAGCAGGTAATGGCTATGATGTTCCGTATCGTGCTTTACGCGCCAATCCTTGGAATCGGAGGTGTGATCCGGGTGCTTCAGAGAGATTCCTCCATGACATGGATCCTTGGGGTGGCCATTGTATTAATCATGGTATTTATGGGATTGTTGTTTAAGATCGCAATGCCGAAATTTTCAGCTTTGCAGACCATGGTAGATAAGCTGAACCTGGTAACAAGAGAAATCCTTACCGGTATTCCGGTTATCCGTGCATTCAGCCGTGAGAAGCATGAGGAGGAGCGTTTTGAGGATGCAAATATCACTCTGACGAAGACGAACCTCTTTGTAAACCGCTGTATGACATTTATGATGCCGGTGATGATGCTGATCATGAACGCAGTTTCCGTATTGACCATCTACAGTGGTTCTTATGCGGTAGACAGCGGAAGCATGCAGGTTGGTGATGTTATGGCGTTTATCCAGTATGCAATGCAGATCATCATGTCATTTTTGATGATCACGGCAATGTCTATCATGCTGCCGAGAGCAAATGTATCTGCACGTCGTATCAATGAGGTGCTGGAGACAGAAGTAAGTGTTCACGATCCGGAGAATCCGGTACAGCCGTCTGAGAATGTAAAGGGAACCGTGGAATTCGACCATGTAAGCTTCGCATATCCGGAGGCAGGAGAGAATGTTATCACAGACATTTCCTTTAAGGCAGAAAAAGGTGAGACAGTAGCGATCATCGGAAGTACAGGAAGCGGTAAGAGTACACTGATCAATCTGATTCCGCGTTTCTATGATGCAACAGAAGGAGCTGTGAAAGTGGATGGCGTGGATGTCAGGGAAATGACACAGAAGGATGTCCGTGACAGGATTGGATATGTTCCGCAGAAGGGTGTACTTTTCTCAGGAACCATTGATTCCAATATCCGTTACGGAAAGACAGAGATTCCGGAAGACGCAGTGAAAAAAGCAGCAGAGGTTGCACAGGCTACGGAGTTTATCGACACCAAGCCGGAGAGATATAAGACTCCGATCGCACAGGGAGGAAGCAATGTTTCAGGTGGACAGAAGCAGAGGCTTTCCATTGCCAGAGCTATCGCAAAGGATCCGGAGATCTTTATTTTTGACGACAGCTTTTCCGCACTGGATTTTAAAACAGACAGCACACTTCGAAAAGCTCTGAAAGAATATACAAAAGAAGCAACAACCATTATCGTGGCACAGCGTATCAGTACGATCCTCAATGCAGATAAGATCCTTGTACTGGACGATGGACATATGGCAGGAATCGGAAGCCATAAGGAGCTGATGAAGTCCTGCGAGGTATATCGCCAGATTGCCATGAGTCAGTTATCAGAGGAGGAATTGGCATGAGTCAGCAGAGAAGAAGAGGCCCTATGGGCGGACACGGAATGCAGCCAACAGAGAAGGCCAAGGACTTCAAAGGCTCCATGAAAAAGCTCTTTGGCTATATGGGCAGATATAAAATCCGTTTTATCCTGATGTTTATCTTTGCAGTGGCAGGTACAGCGTTTAATATTGCAGGCCCGAAGATCCTTGGAAAAGCTACCACAGAGCTGTTCAATGGTCTGGTCGCCAAGGTAAACGGCACAGGCGGTATTGATTTCAGTAAGATCGGAATGATCCTTCTGTGGACTTTGGGACTGTATGTGGCAAGTGCGTGCTTTTCCCTGATACAGGGCTTTGTCATGACGGGGATTTCCAATGATGTCACATACAATCTCCGAAAGGATATTTCAAAGAAGATCAACCGTCTGCCAATGAATTATTTTGAGAGCAGAACAAACGGTGAGATCCTTTCCAGGGTGACAAATGATGTGGACACCCTGCAGATGAGCATCAACCAGAGCATGACACAGCTGATCACATCCGTAACAACACTGATCGGTGTATTTATTATGATGCTTTCCATCAATGTGTGGATGACACTGGCAGCAGTACTGATTCTGCCGGTTTCCATGCTTATCATTAATAAAGTAATGAAACACTCCCAGAAATATTTCCAGGCACAGCAGGAGTATCTGGGAAAAGTAAATGGTCAGGTGGAAGAGAATTTCGGCGGCCATGATGTAGTAAGAGTATTCAATAAAGAACAGGACGTGCTGAAAGAATTTGAGCACGACAATCAGAAACTCTACGAGTCAGCATGGAAATCTCAGTTCTTTTCCGGGATGATGATGCCGATCATGCAGTTTGTAGGCAACCTAGGATATGTGATGGTGGCACTTCTCGGAGGAATTTTTGCCATCAAGGGAACTATCGAGGTTGGAGATATCCAGTCCTTCTTCCAGTATATCCGTAACTTTACACAGCCAATCCAGCAGATCGCTCAGGTTACAAACCTTCTGCAGTCCTCTGCGGCAGCTTCTGAAAGAGTATTTGAATTTCTGGAGGAGCCGGAGGAAGAGCTTCAGCCGGAGAACCCGGATTCCATTGAGGGACTGGAAGGAAATGTACAGTTTGAGCATGTGAAATTCGGTTATAACCCGGATAAGATCATTGTAAATGATTTTTCCGCAGATGTGCATGACGGTCAGAAGATTGCCATTGTAGGACCTACGGGTGCAGGAAAAACGACGATCGTAAAGCTGCTGATGCGTTTTTATGATGTAAACGGCGGAAGCATCAAGGTTGACGGACATGATATCCGGAACCTCAACCGCAGCAATCTCCGTGAGATGTTCGGAATGGTGCTGCAGGACACCTGGCTGTTTTCCGGAACCATCATGGAAAATATCCGCTACGGAAGACTGGACGCAACGGATGAAGAGGTGATCGCAGCAGCAAAAGCGGCTCATATCCATAATTTCATCATGCAGCAGCCTGGCGGTTATCAGATGGTACTTGACGAGGAGACCAGCAATGTTTCCCAGGGCCAGAAGCAGCTTCTTACTATCGCGAGGGCCATCCTGGCAGATAACAAGATCCTGATCCTTGATGAGGCTACATCTTCCGTTGATACCAGAACCGAGATGCAGATCCAGAAAGCCATGGATAACCTGATGAAGGGCAGAACAAGTTTTGTTATCGCCCACAGATTGTCAACTATTAAGGATGCAGATCTGATCCTGGTAATGAAGGATGGAGATATCATTGAGCAGGGAAATCATGAAGAGCTCCTGGCACGTAAGGGATTTTATGCGGATCTGTATAACAGTCAGTTTGAACAAAAACAGGCATAATCCTGTTTTTGTTCATGAGGAAGTAGCGAAGCGGATTCCGAATGTCTGCTTTGCTGAAAGAGGCTCAGGCATAAGATAACCTGAGTATTGCGCAGGATTACAGCACCGGAAATGTACTTCCATCCGAAAAACGGATCGGCCACGTTTCCGGTGCTTTTTTTGCGGATTTTTTTCAGGTTAATGTGGTGAATAAATATTGTACGATTCATATAAAAATGATAGGAATAATAATATAAAATATATGAAAATAGCACAAAAATCGTAAGAAAGTACAGTCTGTTCGGAAGAATAAAGAGGAATTCCATGATTCATACAGTATAATAGGATATATCGAGTGTGTGGAAAAACTACAAACTATATAATGCGGAAAATGCGGAATGTTAAAGAGAAGAGAGGTATTTTTATTATGAAACAGAAAGCAATGGATATGAAACTTGTAGTAAAACCGCTGGTTGGATGTCTGACACATACACATTTCTGGGAGGGACCATGTCGTGCCGGACATAAAGAGGATATGACTGTTGAAGCTGAGACAAAAGCAGCTGATGAGGCATTCAAAAATTCAGTTAAGGGATTAAAAGGGGTTATTGATGAGGTAGAATTCACGGAGCCTGTGGATGTCCGCTATAATGAGTCTTTTGTTGTAGATAAAGACCTTTTTGCAAAAATCGGAGAGGATGTTGATGGGATCGATTGCTTCCTCTGCATGGGATGGAGAATTCCTAAGCTTGAGCGTTTCGGAAAGCCGGTCGTTATCTGGCAGAACGGAAACGAAGGAATTGATTTTGCAGCATACTGCCGTTCCATCGGAGTAGAGGCATATGTATGTATGGATCTTCAGGATGTGAATGAGATCATGCATATTCTCTGGGTAAGAAAAGCAGTTCGCAATACAAGGGCGCTTGTACTGACAGCAGGATCTCAGCCTACATTCGGAATCCAGAGTCTGATCCGTGATCCGGAGATCCTGCGTCAGCGTTACGGAGTTGAAGTGGTGAAGATTCCATTTACATCCATCTTCAAATATATGGATGAGATCACAGATGAGGAAGCAAAACCGATTGCAGATAAGATCATTGCAGGATCTACCGACACACAGGTAAACACAGACTGGTTTATCAATGACGTGAAATATTATCTGGCTGCCAAAAAGATGATGGATATTTATGACTGCAACGCTTTCTCAACAGCATGTCATGAGCTCTGTACAACAGAAATCCCGCAGAACCGTAAATTCACACCATGTATGTGCCATTCCATCATGAAAGACGAGGGAATTCCAAGCGGATGTGAGGAAGATCTTAATGCACTGATGGCCATGCTGATCATGCAGTATGCCGGAAAACGTCCGGCATTCATGGGTAACCCGAACCACGAGACAGACGAGCTTCTCCGCATCCACCATGCAGTACCGGCTCTTCAGATGAACGGTTATGGAACAAAACCGCTGGCATACAAACTCTGGGCATTCACAGGCCAGGGATTCGGTGGAAAACTGCAGGTTGACTTCACAGAGAACGATGATGATTATATCACTACAGGACGTTTCAATCCGGCAGGCGATACCATGTGCATCAAGAAAGGCAAGGTTATCCGTTCTGAATATGCAGATACATACTGCAGTCCGTTCTATTACATCCAGATGGACGATGCAAGAGAATTCATGCACAATCTTGCAGGATTCGGACATCATCAGGTGCTGATCTTCGGTGATTACACAAAGATGATCAAGAAGATTGCAAAAATTATGAACTTCAATATTCTGGAAGGATGATTGGATGATATATCTGAACAACGGGGCAACTTCCTGGCCGAAGCCCCCTGCTGTTTCGGAAGCTGTGCAGGCGTGTCTTAGCGGCACGCCTGCTTCGCAGTTCCGGGGCGGCAGTTCGATCATGAAAAAAGATGTGGAAGTACTTTGCCAGGAAAAACTGGGACAGCTCCTTGGAATCAGGGAAACAGAGAGAATATTTTTTACATCAGGGGCAACAGAAAGCATGAATACAGTCCTTGGGGGGCTGGACTACGGTGAAAAAGGCAGTAGCATCCTGGTAACGCAGACAGAGCATAACAGTGTGCTACGTCCGGTATATAATCTGGAACAGCTGAGAGAACATCCGGTGCTGGTAGTAAAGTGTACGATAAACGGGACAGTGACGGAAGAAGCCCTGGAAACAGCAGTACGACCGGACAGCCGTGTGCTGATCGTGAACCACTGTTCCAACGTGACAGGCTGTGTGCAGGATATGGAGATGATCCGGGAATTTGCAAAGAGACATGGGCTGCTCCTGATCGTGGATGTGTCGCAGAGTGCTGGCTGTATCCCTGTTGATGCAGATAAATGGGAAGCAGATGCGCTTATTTTTACAGGGCACAAAAGCCTGATGGGAATTCAGGGAACCGGCGGATTTTATGTCAGGAGCGGAATTGAGCTGAAGCCTCTGAAATATGGGGGAACCGGAAGAAACAGCGCACAGCTTACCTACGAGAACAAAGACTATGAGTATGAGGTAGGAACTCAGAACATGCCGGGAATCACAGGACTTCTGGCTGGGGTGGGGTTTATTGAGCAGACAGGACTTGCGGCAATTATGGAAAAAGAAGCTCGTCTGATGGAAATGCTTTATTGTGGTCTGGAACAGATAGAGGGTGTAAGGATCTACGGAAACCATGACGTATGCAGAGGACCTGTGATGAGCCTGAATTTTCAGGGACTGAAAGCTTCGGATGCCGCGTATATTCTGGAAAGCGGATATGGGATCATTGTCCGTTCAGGGCTTCACTGTTCGCCACTGATCCATAAGGCAATGGGAACAGAAGAGGGCGGAACTGTGAGAGTAAGTGTTTCGTGGTTTACGGAGGAGAAGGATATAAAGGAATTTTTAGGAGCTGCGAAGGAAATAGCGGCATCTGTGGCACGGAATATTTAGCAGGCAAGTTACAGAGCAAATTTATACGGATGTATTACGAAGAACGATCGCAGGAATCAGTCATATAGGGCAGACAGCAGATCCATGGGAAATCTGCCTGTAAAGGAAAGGGGAATACACGATTATGAAAATAATAGGAAAACAGCCTTCCAGGGAAAAATGTGCAGAATCCGGCTGGTTTGCCTGGGATTATCTTCTGGATGAACCGGTAGAGCGGGAATTCATCCTGAAGCTGAGACCATTGGGCGGATTCACATATCTTGATATGCTGAAACAGCCGTTTTTTAAGATTGACAGCGATTACTATATGATAAAAGGAATTCAGGGTAATGATTATTTCCGCATTGCTGTCCATGGGAAACACGAAGATCAGCTGGAAGAGTTAGAACGAACTATCACAGATTGCATGGAAAAATAATATCTGCTATAATATTGTGAGCGTAAGAAGACACTGGAAAGGCTGCCGGTCCTGCCGGAAACAGCTGATGCGTTGACAGTGTCTGCGTTTACAGGAGGCAGAATTTGCGATTAGAGAGAGACAACATACCCCTTGACAAAGAATTTCCTTTTCAGATTTCAGAGGTGGAACTGACACCGGAGAACAGTCGGCCTGGAAGTTATCACTGGCACAGCTATTTCGAGATCACCTGTGTGTTGGGGGGCAAGGGAAATTATTTTGTAAACGGGCAGGAATATACAATGGAAGAAGATGATATTATCATCTTCAATAATGTGGAGCCTCATGGATGGAAGCTGATCGGTGGAGACATGAAGCTTCTTGTGATGATCTTTTCACCGGAATTCGTAGCCGAAAAGCTAAGTATTTTTGATACGGAATATCTGAAGCCGTTTGTTGAGAGAGGAAGTAATTTCAAGAACCGTATCGGCAGGGAAGAAGAGGTAAGCGGAGAGATCCGTTCCAGTATCTGGGAGATCTATCACGAATGGCAGCAGAAAAAAGAAGGCTATCCGCTGATGATCAAGGCGAATGTACTTCGTATCCTTACCATGCTGATCCGGGCTTATCAGGATGAGAGCAAGTCCGGGGAAATGCTCCGTGAGAAGAAAAATGCAATGAAGCGTCTTGAGCAGGCTTTTAATTACATAGATGATCATTACTGTGAGAAGATCACTCTGGAAGAAGTTGCTTCTTCCGTATATATGAGTTCCAACTATTTTTCTTCTTATTTCCGTAAGGTGACAAATATCAGTTTCAGCGATTATGTCACAAGGATGAGGATCAACCATGCACGTGAGCTTCTTAGGGAAACAGATAAAAATGTTACGGAAATCGCCATGGAATGCGGATTTAATAATATTTCCAATTTTTACAGACTTTACAAAAAACACGTGGGGAAACCGCCGAAAGATGAGAAGCAGAAGAAACAGTAAAAATAGTTAAAATTCATGAGCGGATAAGTCATAGACGGAAATCAGGCTTCGATGTTAGGATAAAAGTAAGAAATTTTGTCCTGATATCGGAGCTTTTTTATTAGAAAGGCTCCAATATCAGGAGCGGAATATTAATGTCCGATTTACCGGACAGATAAGGAGAAGGGGAATTATGGTTAAAACAGATAAATATGTACAGTTTGAAGCCGGAAAACTGAGATACCGGGTGGCTCCGGTGACAGAAGAAATCATCCGTGTGATCGTTTCCGGAAAAGAAATCAAAGAGTCACAGGATTCTCTGATCATTGAGAAAAAAGAATACCCGGAGGTTGATTTTTCAGCAGAAGAAAATGCAGGAAATATCATTGTGAAAACTGCGAAAGTCTGTGCAGAAATCAACACTGCATCCGGTGATATCATCTGGAAGCATGCAGACGGAAGCAAGTGGCTTTCCCAGAAGAAACCGGAACTGACTGAAACAGATGTGATCCACTATAATACAGGCGATGAGGAGCCGATCATCAACCGTGTAAAGACAGTTGACGGTGAGAGAAATTTTATCCAGAATCTGAAAGCTGAGAAAGTAAGAACAGCATATCGTGGAAAACTGTTCTTCACATGGAAAGAGGATGAGGAAATCCATGGGCTTGGCCAGGCAGAGGAAGGTATTTACAATTACAGAGGTCACTGCCAGTACTTATATCAGCATAACATGCGTATCCCGATGCCGGTTTTGGTTTCCACAGAAGGATATGGAATTCTTGTTGACTGCTGTTCACTTATGACTTTTAATGATGATCTGAAAGATTCCTATCTGTTTCTGGATACTGTAGATCAGATCGATTATTATTTTATGGGCGGTCATACTATGGATGAGATCATCCATGATTACCGTTATCTTACAGGCAAGGCGCAGATGCTGCCGAAATGGGCTTATGGCTATGTACAGTCCAAAGAGCAGTATTACACGGCAAAAGAGCTTCTTGAGATCGTTCGCCACTACCGTGAGATCGGGGTTCCGCTTGACTGTGTGGTACAGGACTGGAATACCTGGGATCCTGGAAACTGGGGCGAGAAGATCCTGGATCAGAAGCGTTACGGAGATATGAAAGAATGTGCGGAGGAAATCCACAAACTGAATGCTCATACCATGGTTTCCGTATGGCCGAATATGAATGCAGGCGGCAAGAACCATACAGAGTTTTTTAAGACTGGTCATCTTCTTTATGATTATGCGACTTATGATGCTTTTAATGAAGAAGCGAGAGAAATGTACTGGAAACAGGCACAGGAAGGACTTTTTGACCAGGGCTTTGATTCCTGGTGGTGCGATTCCACAGAACCGTTTTCCGGTCCTGACTGGAGTGGTGCAGCAAAGAGAGAGCCATGGGAAAGATATGAGCTTGTCGGCGGTGAGCACAAGAAATATCTGGATCCTGCTGTTGCCAATGCTTTTGCACTGATGCATGCAAAGGGAATTTATGAGAATCAGAGAAAAACTACAGAAGAGAAACGAGTTCTTAACCTGACACGTTCCGGCTATGCTTCCGGCCAGAAATATTCTGCAATGCTGTGGTCAGGCGACACCTGTGCATCCTGGGATAATCTTAAGACACAGATCGTGGAAGGCCTGAATATGGGACTCAGCGGATATCCATACTGGACACTGGATATTGGCGCTTTCTTTACAGTTGCTGATAAGTGGCAGAACCGTGGATGCGGCTGCAACACAGATCCGGAGCCGAAATGGTTCTGGCAGGGCAAATATAATGAAGGTGTGAAGGATAAAGGATACTGTGAGCTGTATACAAGATGGCTGGAGATGGGAACCTTCCTTCCGATGTTCCGTTCCCATGGAACTGATACACCAAGAGAAATCTGGAACTTCGGTGAAAAAGGAACCATGTTCTATGATGCCATCGAGAAGTTTATCAAGCTCCGTTATCATCTGATGCCGTATATTTATTCCCTGGCAGGTGCTGTACATTTTAATGATTATACGATTATGAGAAGCCTTCTCTTTGACTTCCCGGAGGATAAAGATGCACGCAAGGTTGAGAATGAGTTTATGTTCGGACCGTCCCTTTTGATCTGTGCTGTTACAGAGCCGATGTATTATGGATCGGAGAGTACTGAGCTCCATAGAGAGAAAACATGGAAATGCTATCTCCCCGCAGGTACGAAATGGTACGATTACTGGACAAACAAGGAGTATGAAGGCGGCCAGTACGTAACCGCAGATGCTCCGATCGACCAGATGCCGATCTTTGTAAAAGCAGGAAGTATCCTTCCTGTTGCAGAGGGACTTGTATATGCATCCCAGAAACCTGAGGAGCCGGTGAAACTTATGGTATATCCAGGTGAAGACTGCAAGTTCACTATTTATGAGAATGAGGGAAATAACTACAATTTTGAAAACGGTGCTTATGCAACAACAGAGCTTACCTGGGATGATAAAACAGGAACTCTGACTGTTGGCGGGCGTCAGGGAAGTTATCCGGGAATGGAAGAAGTTTCCTACGTGACTGAAGTTGTAAAATAAATAAGCGATAACAAGGAAAGACTGTCTGAAAAGGTGCCTGGCATCTCTTTGGGCAGCCTTTTTTTACTCTATACATCGTGACGGCTTTCGGGTATAATTCTGTAATAAGGCATTTTTATGCCTGAGAAAAAACAAACAGAAATGGGAGGATTTTACCATGATCATAACAACAACGCCATCTGTAGAGGGAAGAGCAATCCGTGAATATAAAGGAATCGCATTCGGAGAAGTGATCACAGGAGTAAATTTCATGAAAGATCTTGGAGCAGGTCTTCGGAATTTCTTTGGCGGCAGAAGCGCCGGTTATGAGGAAGAACTTCAGAAAGCCAGAAAAGAAGCCCTGGCAGAGCTGGAGCAGCGTGCAGGTGCAATGGGAGCTAATGCAGTGATCGGTGTGGATATTGACTACGAAGTGCTTGGTGCAGATAATGGAATGCTGATGGTAACAGCAAGCGGAACTGCTGTAGTGGTGGATTAAGGCTTATGGCAGCGGTAAAAAACGGACGTGAATACCTTTCACATGTAACAGAGACATTGAAGCACAGGATCGCACAGCTGGATGAATCCATAGAGGCCGGGCAGAAAGAAATCGAAGGTATGCACGAATACTACTGGGAAAACTATACAGAGATGGACCAGTACGGATATGAGAATTTTGATAACCAGCAGGCACTTCTCCATGAGATCAATGCCAGCAATGAGAAAATCGAACTGCGTCGGAGATTCAGGAAGATGATGGATTCACCGTTTTTCGGAAGGGTGGATTTCTGCTATGAAGGAGAAGATGAGCCGGAGATATTTTATATCGGAATTGCGAACCTGGCTGAGGAGAACGGCGGACTTCCGCTGATCTATGACTGGAGAGCACCTGTGTCCGGACTGTTCTATGATTTTGACAAGGGACCGGCTTCCTACCAGGCTCCGCTTGGCGAGATCCACGGGGATATTGCTGCCAAGTGGCAGTACAAGATCCGCGGTGGAAAAATGATCTATGAGTTTGAGAGTGATGTGAAGATTGACGATGAGATCCTGAAGGCAGAGCTTGGAAGCAACGGTGATGTACAGCTGAAGAATATTATCCGCACGATCCAGAAGGAGCAGAATGCGATCATCCGAAACACTTCGGATCGTATCATGGTGATCCAGGGAGCAGCAGGAAGCGGAAAGACTTCCATTGCCCTGCACAGGATCGCTTATCTCCTGTATCATGACAGGAAAAATCTGAAATCTTCTTCTGTGCTGGTGCTTTCACCGAATGGGGTGTTCTCGGACTATATTTCCCATATCCTGCCGGAGCTTGGCGAGGAGAATATCCGGGAGATGAGCTTTGACCTTTTTGCATACAAGAGACTGAAAAATGTTGTTTCTGACTGTGAAGACAGATATGATCTGATCGAGCGTCAGATTGCAGGATTATGCGATGAGAAGCTTCTGAAAGAGAAACTGTCACGGGATTTTCTGGATCGTATGGAAGGATATCTGGTGGAGCTTGAGGACAGCCTTATGAACTTCCGTGATGTGGAACACAGAGGCGTGGTCAAAAAAGAGCAGGAGATCATAGAGCTTTTTTACTTTAAATTCATGGATATCCCACTGCTTTCCAGAATGGATGCGGTGGCAGAATATTTCATTGATGAGGTGGAGACTCTTAAGGGATTCGATCTTCCAGATGAGGAGAGGGAGGCTGTGAAGAGCCGTTTCTACAGGATGTATGTGACAAGAGATCTCTATGTGTTGTACAACCGTTTCCTGAGACAGGAAGGTTTTCCTTCTCTTCCACAGGTTCAGTATGAAAAAAGAAAGCTGCGCTATGAGGATGTGTATCCGGTTTTGTATCTGAAATATCGGCTGGAAACTCAGCAGGAGGATTCCGGTGTGCGCCATCTGATCGTGGATGAGATGCAGGATTATTCCATGATCCAGTATCTGATCATTCAGAGACTCTTTAAATGCAGGATGACTATTCTTGGGGACAGAGAACAGACTATGGACGGCGAGCAACAGGATGTGCTGACATTTCTGCCTAAGATCTTTGGAAAAGATATCCGCAGGATCGTGATGAACAAGAGCTACCGTAATACTGTTGAGATTGCGTCTTATGCCAATAAACTGGCGGGAATTACGGAAGTGGAGCTTTTTGAACGTCATGGAAAACCTGTTGTGGAAAAAGAATTTCCGGGGCTGGAGAGCGTAGTGAGAGAACTACGTCTTGAAAAGCAGGCAGCTGAAGACATTATTTCTTATGAAACAGCAGCTGTGATCGCAAGAACTGCCGATGAAGCCAGAGAAGCTTACTACATTCTGAAAGAGAAGCTGGAAGCAGAAGGTTTTGATACCAAGGAGCGTCTGTCCCTTCTTCACAGAGATAGTACAAACTTCAAAAAAGGCCTGACTGTCACAACATTCTACATGGCAAAGGGTCTGGAGTTTGATCAGGTATTTTCTGTATTTCCTGGGGAAGACCGAAGTCCGATCGTGGAGCGGGCGAGATATATTGCGGCGACGAGAGCTCTTCATGAATTGTATATGTATGAAGTTATGAAATAAAATATAAAAAGTCATTTCAGAAGCCGGATGCTTTGGGAACAGAGCATAACCGGACTTCATGAAATGACTTTTTTATTTATATATACCTGGAAAATTTATTAACTGATCTGCTGGATCTCGCCCTCATCTTTATATTCCAGAGGGCTTTTTCCTGTATGTTTCTTAAAGATCCTGCTGAAATATCCCTGATCGTGGTAGCCGCACATTTCACCGATCTGTTTTACAGAAAGGGAAGGCTCATGGATCAGCAGCTTCTGTGCATGGCTCATCCGGAGATTGATCAGATATTTGGTAGGGGTGCAGTCATAGACCTGACAGAAGATTTTGGTCAGGTAGCTGGGACTGTAGTTCATGGTTCCTGCAATCAGGTTCAGGTTGATATCCTCTGCATAATTCTGTACCATGAAGTTCTTGAGAAGCTCTGCAATCTGTCCCGGTGACATGCAGGAAGCACCTGAGGCGAATACGGTTTCGTAGTCATCACGTTTGATCTGAAGTTCCTGTTTGATCTTAAGGAGAACATTTTGGAGTTCGTCCGGATCTACAGGCTTCAGAAGGTAATCAGAAACCTTCAGCGTGATGGCTTTTTTTGCGTATTCAAAATCAGAAAATCCGCTGGTGATCACAAATTTCGTAAAGGGAAACTGATCACGGATCCTGGTGAGCAGGGTGATCCCGTCCATGACGGGCATCCTGATATCCGTAAATACCACATCCGGGCTCGTCTGTTCCACCAGCGAGAGAGCCTGTGCACCTGTCTGGGCTGTGCCGATCACCTGAAAATCAGGATCTGCTTTTTCAATCTTATGTACCAGATTATTCAGAAGAAGTTCTTCATCTTCTGCCACAATAACAGTATAGTTCATAGTATTATTCCTCCGCATCTGTCTGAAAATACCGTCCAATAGAAACAATTCCGTGGCCGTCCGCCGTATTTCCATACCTGAAAATTATATCATTTTTGCAGAAGAGTTTCCAGCGGAGAAATACATTGACAGTGCCAAGACCGTTGATCTTCAAAGCAGGCATGCCGGGATTTCGAATGGCATTCATGATATCTGAATTTATTTTTTTCTTGGCTTTTTCAGTAAATCCCGGTCCGGTGTCTGTGACATCGATCTGCCAGCTGTTTTGGTTTATTGTACTGCTGATGGTGATAGTCCATGGTGGTTCGCAGTCAGAACCATATTTGATGGCGTTTTCCACAATAGGCTGGATGATCAGTTTCGGAACCGGCTGATCCAGAAGGGATTCATCCACATCAATGGAATAATTCAGACTGGACTGGTAGCGGACCTTCATGCAGTAGAGATATTTCTGGACATAATCAAGCTCTTCGCGGAGTGTTACAGTTGTTTCAGCAGTATTGGTAATATAACGCATGATCCTGGAAAGATTGCGGCACATTTTTTCCACGGTATCCGTATCTCCGTTTTCTGCAAGCACCATAATGCTGGAAAGAGAGTTGTAATAAAAATGAGGATTAATCTGACTCTGCAAAGCCATGCTGCGTGCTTTCATTTCCTGTTCCTTGGCTTCGTTAAGCTGAGTCATGGAATCTTTCAGGTTATCGCTCATCAGCTGGAATGCCTGATAAAGTTCTTCCAGTTCATTGACGGAAACCGGATAGGAAGTGACTTTTTCCTGGCCGAGAGTGTCCAGTTCCATACGTTGGATAATGTGCTTCAGGTGTTTCACCGGTTTTACTACAGAGCGGGAAAGCCTGTAGGAAACGATTACTGCTGCGGCAAGAAAAGCAGCAACAACAGCCAGAAGGATCTTCAGCATTTTGTATACAGGGGCAAGGATCACAGATTCCGGCTGGATAGTCAGGTAAGTGTAGCCTGTATATGCGGAATTCAGTCTGGAGACATATTCTTTCTGATCTGTGACAGGACTCTGTATGGTAAGGGTATCCTGATCAGAATCAGTAAGTTTGTAATATTTTGAAATATCATTGGCATCGCCGGCTGCGACATCGTAAGGATAGATAAGATCGCCGGACTCATTGAAAACATAGACACTGGCAGCGTTTCCGTGATTTTTTTTCTCATAGGAAATGATGCTCTTAAAGATGGATTTACATTGTTTGGCGGTTTCGATCACGCCAACACCACGGCCGTACTGGTTGGTGAAGGAGCGGTACAGGGAGATGAACCACTGGGGATAGCGGGCAGATTTGGAATAGACGTAAGTGCTGTAAGGAGCTGTCAGGACTTTTTTTCCGTTGGCTTCACGGGCTTTCTGGATCCATTCATTATGAGAGTCGTTGCTTTTTTTGACCATGGTGGAAAGGCCGGCCTGGAGCACATATCCGGAGAAATCATAAAGATTTACCTGATCAGCTTTCAATTCGGTGCCGCTTAAGGAGATAAAAAGATCGGACATGGCAGAAAGCATTTCATCAGAAATATTAAGGTCAAATTTCTGGTCGAGAACGGATTTCGACATGTTGCTGTAATTGATGTTTACAGATACAGTGTCAAGATTCTGGATTGCAGAGTCTACCTGAGACTGAAATGTGGAATTTAAGGTGCTCATGGCACTGATCTGGCTTTTCTTCAGCTGCCCGGATGCAAAAACATAAAAGAATATGGCAAAAGAAAAAAGGATCAGGCAGGCCATGCCAAGATAGGCAATAAAAAGTTTGGACTGCAGACTTTGTGTTTTCATTAGACAAGCCTCCCTCTGTGTGCAAAAACGTTGGCTAAAAGTATAGCACACTTGTAAAAAAAGTACAAACTACCAAAAGAAGGTTTGGAAATATTGCTTAAAAATACACATGGAAAATTGTACAACATTACAAAAAATATGAAAAAAGTATAATAAAGTGTGAAAAAAGTACAAATACAGGACAGGAATATCCATGGCTTTTAAAAATAGCAAATGATAAACTAATATCATCAAGAGAGAACGAAAAAATCAGTTCAAAAAAGGAGGAAACATTAATGAAAAGAAAGAGATTTCTGGCAGTAGCCTGTGCAGCAGCAATGATCGCTTCCATGACGACAGGACTTGCAGTGAATGTATCTGCAGCGGATGAGAAAAGCGATTTCGCAGGCGAGGAGCTGAGCATCCTGGTTTCAGCAGGATGGATGGACAATCGTTACGATGAGACAATTAAACGTTTTGAGGATACCTACGATGTTACTGTAGACCTTCAGACAATTCCGGCTGATCAGTATTCAGATCTTCTTCAGTCCAAGCTGGCTACTGATTCCTGTGCAGACATTTTCTGGATCCAGTCCAGCCCGTTTGCAATCGAGTCCACAATTGTTGATCCTGAGAAATACTGTATCGACTTTACAGGAGCTTCCTGGGAGAACATTATGCCTGAGACAAGAAAAGAGTCCTGCGTATACAATGACAAACTGTACGGACTTCAGATCTGGAACGCATCTCCGGAGTATGTAATGGTTTACAACAAGACACTGTTCGAAGAGAACGGCTGGGAAGTACCGACAACATATGATGAGCTGAAAGAGCTCTGCGGTAAGATCCAGGATGCAGGAATCACACCTTGGTTCATGCCTGGTGCAGATGGATGGCAGCATCAGCTGGCATTTTTCCAGATCGGCGGCGTTTATGAAGAAGCAACACCTGGTCTTTATGACGCATTAAATGAAAACAAAGCAACATTTGCAGATAACGAGAAGATGCTTGAAGTTCTGAATGAGTTCAAAGAACTCTCTGATGCAGGATACTTCGGAGAAGACTGGATCGGAACAGACAGTACAAACATGTCCAACGAATTTGGTGACAGAAACTGTGCAATGGCACTTGCAAATTCCAGTTTCATCAAACAGATCCAGGAAGATACAGGCACATCTGATGAGTTTGGAATGTTCATTGAGCCACTTGGCGACAATACCTGGTATCCAAGCAGCAACTCAGGCCCGACAATGTTTGGTTACAAGGGAACAGAGCATGAGGATCTTGTAAAAGAGTTCTTCAACTTCGTTACAACAACAGAGAGCCTTCAGGAAATTCTTGATAACTCTCCGGCATACACAAACCTTGATGTTAACGATGACAAGCTTGAGCAGCACTGGCTGCCGGAGGAGCAGGAGTTCCTTAAAACAGTTCCGGATGACAAGAAGGCTGTTGTAACACTTCAGACAGGTACAAAATATACAAATGATTACTGGACACAGTTTGGTCAGGATATGGTTGCATTCTGCCAGGGCGAGATGGAAGCAAACGATGTTCTTAAGAACATGGATACCAACCGTGCTGAGGCAGCAAAAACTGTAGGTGACGAGAACTGGAAATAAATAACAGAACTTAAAACTAGTTGACTTGAAGGCAGAGCCGGTATTTGCCGGCTCTGTTTTAACTTAAAACAGGAGGTGCTTTCTGTGAATAAGAAGAGAATCTATCCACAGTGGTTTCTGATACTGCCGTTGGCATTATATATCATTTTTTTCCTGCTTCCCAGTGTAATGGGTGTTGGTTACTCCTTTACAGACTGGAACTCCAGAAGTGTTCTTAATGGTACTCATTTTGTGGGACTGCAGAATTTTGCTGAGATTTTTACATCAGATAAGTCTTACCTGAGCGGTATTGGCAATACATTGAAGTTTACTATCATTTCCAACATCGTTAAGCTGATCCCGGCTCTTCTGATCGCGATTATGCTTCAGGAGGGACTTAAAGGCAAAGGGCTTTACAGAACATTGCTCTACCTGCCGTCTATTCTGCCTTTTGTAATCATTGGTCTTGTATTTAAATCCATCCTGAATTATAATAACGGACTTTTAAACACACTTCTTGATGCATTCCATCTTGGAATCTTCAAACAGAAATGGCTGTCTGATCTGGCTATTGTATGGAAATCCATCTATGGTGTAGATGCGTGGAGAGGCATTGGTTATGTCATGACTATCTTCCTTGCAGGTCTGAATACGATTCCGAAATCTTATTATGAGGCTGCGCAGATCGATGGTGCAAACTTCTGGCAGAGACTTCGGTATGTAACACTTCCGATGCTGAGTGGTGCTATCATGATCAACCTTGTATTTGGTATTACATATGGTCTGAAAGTATTCGATATTGTTTATGTACTTACAAACGGCGGTCCTGGACATGCAACAGAGGTTCTTACAACTTATGCATTCCAGCTCTATTCGAGAGGCCAGTATGGAATGTCTTCTGCATTGAATACGGTTCTTCTTGTAATTACAGCGATCATAGGTGTATTTATTGTTAAGACATTAAGTAAACAGGAGGTACAGCAGTAATGGCAAAAAAAAGAATTCAGAATTTATTAAAACATGTTGTATGTATCCTGCTTTGCTTATGTGTCGTGCTTCCATTTTATATGGTATTGATCAACTCTTTTAAAACAAAAGCAGAGGCAGCCAGAATGAGTCTGGCACTTCCTACAGAGTGGGTATTTTCCAACTACTCTGAGGTTATTGAAAAAGGAAGCCTGATCCAGGGATTCCTGAACAGTTTTGCATATGCGCTGATCGCTACAACACTTGGCGTTATACTTTGCGCCATGGCTGCATTCGTTATGTGCCGTAAGAGAACAAAGTTAAATGTATTCCTGTACTACTTTGTACTTTGCGGATTGTTCTTCCCGGTCAACTATGTAACATTGGTACGTGTACTCAGTACACTGCACCTGAACGATACAAGAACTGGCATTATCATGGTATTTACCAGTGCAATGATTCCGTTCTGTGTATTTACCATCCGTAACTTCGTAATCTCTGTCCCGGTTGAGCTGGACGAGGCTGCTGTTATCGACGGCGCAGGCCCGTTAAGTCTGTTCTTCAAGATCATCATGCCGCTTCTGAAACCAACTATGGTAACATGTTTTATCCTTCAGTTCATGACAGTATGGAGTGATTTCCTCACACCTTTGTATCTGTCAAGCAAGAGCCGTCTCTTCCCGATGACAATGGCTGTATATCAGTTCTTCGGAAAGAACAAGAGTTACTGGAACTATATTTTTGCTGACCTCCACCATCGCCGCTTTCTGCAAGCAGCCTGAGAAGGGCACCTTCTGGTATGGCTTCCTGAACGCCATCGACACCAAGTCTGTGCTGTACATGATCTTCTATTTCCTGATGATCATCGCTTTCAGCTACTTCTACGCCACCATCCAGTTCAACCCCGTGGAGATCTCCAACAACCTGAAGAAGAACGGCGGCTTCATTCCCGGCTTCCGCCCGGGCAATCCCACCGCTGCGTTCATTCAGAAGGTCCTCAATAAGGTCACGCTCTTCGGCGCCGTGTATCTGGGTATCGTGGCCATTCTGCCTCTGATCATTGGCAAGATCGTCAATGTCGCGGCTCTGTCCATCGGCGGCACCTCCGTCATCATCGTTGTGGGTGTGGCGCTGGAGACCGTCCAGGCTCTGGAGTCCCAGATGCTGATGCGTCAGTATAAGGGCTTCCTGGAATAATCGAGGTGTGCAATATGAAACTGATCCTTTTAGGCGCTCCGGGTGCCGGGAAGGGCACTCAGGCGGATATTCTCAAGAAAAAGCTCAACGTGCCCACCATTTCCACCGGCAACATCCTCCGCGCCGCCGTCAAAAACGGTACGCCCACGGGCCTTCGTGCCAAGGAGTACATGGACGCCGGCCGCCTGGTGCCCGATGAAGTCATCATCGGCATCATCCAGGAGCGTCTGCAGGAGTCCGACTGTGCCAACGGCTATATTCTGGACGGGGTGCCCCGCACCATCGCCCAGGCCGAGGCCATGGAACAGGCCGGCATCAGCTTCGACGCCGTGGTGGCCATCGAGATCCCCGATGAAAAGATCGTGGCTCGTATGGGTGGCCGCCGTGTCTGCGAGAGCTGCGGCGCCAGCTATCACATCGTGAACATCCCTCCCAAGACCGAGGGCGTGTGCGATGTGTGCGGCGGCAAGCTCGTGCAGCGCAAGGATGATAACCCCGAGACGGTCCGTGACCGGCTGGCGGTTTATCATAAAGAGACAGAGCCCCTGAAGGGTTTCTACGAGGCCCGTGGGATTCTGAAAACTGTGGAGGACCAGCCCACCGTGGCTGGGACCACGCAGGCGATCCTGCGTGAATTGGGAGTGACCGAATGATCACGCTGAAATCCGCGCACGAGATCGAACCAGATTTCTTTAAGATCACATTAGATTATGGAGATGCAACCTGTCCGGTACGTTACATCGTAGGACTGGAAGGAAACACCGTGACACTTCCAAATCCGGAAAAACTCGGATATACGTTTGAAGGATGGGAGCAGACAGAATAATGTCAGTAATAGAAAAAAACAGAATATATGGATCACAATTATTATGTTTTTATTAACCACAGGGGAATTGATTGCGGATATAGTGGCAATGGCAGGTATTTATTGTTTAGGAACGGTCTTTTGTGAATTATTAAGTTCAGATATCATGGCATATCTGATGATCCCGGTAGACGTATTGTTACTGATTTTAGGTATCTATATATTGCAGAGATTAAGAAAGATCATTTGGAGCTTATGCACAAAAAAATAATATTTCCTTTTTATGGAAGATGACAGGAGAATTGAAAATGGTTTATATTTTAAAAAATTTGAATTTAAGAAAGTTTTTTATATCATTTATGATTTGTTTTATTTTTATCATAATCGGAATTACACATGTATTTGCAGATGAAAAAGCTAAGATTACACAGGTTGTCATGGATAAGGATGTAGGCGCACGGCTTGATGAAGGGGATTCTGTAAAAATCAGTGTCAAAGCAGAAGGGGCAACGGCAGTGCATGCATGGCTTGTGAACAGAAATCAATCTCATTATACAACAGAAATTGTACATAAATATTTTCATTATGTTGAGTTTGTATACAATAATGCGACAGGAGAGTATGAATATACATTTATCAATGATGCAGATTCTGCATCAGGAAAATGGATGATAGACCACTTTAGATTAAGCGATAATGCAGGAAGGGCATATGATTGTTTTGAAATGCAAGACAATGGAAATTTAAAAGCATTTAGAGATTTTTATGTAAATGCTTATAAAGGTGACGTATTCGAAGATCTTGTATTTGTTCATTTTCAAGAATGGAATCCGATTTCGGGAGAATATGAGAACAAAACTACAAAATCTGTACAGAGAGGTACAGCAGCCGAAGATCTTGGGACAGTATATCAGCCAGCCGATATAGACGGGTTAAATTTTATAAAATGGCACAGTGAAGATGGGCAACAGATAAATGATGATCAGTTCAATTATGCATATCCTGAATACGATAAAAAGATCGTCAGATTATATACATCAGATGAAAATGGAACGGAAAAATTATTGGACGTAAAATATTCTATGCAGAATGATGAAATTGATTTATCTGAATATAACAATAATTTAAAAAATTATGATCTGAAATGGTATTACTTTGGCAGTTCGGGCGAGATGTATGCGAACCGATGGGTAAAAACAGGCAATTACTGGTACTACCTTGGTTCCAGCGGTGCAATGCTGACCAATACGACTACGCCTGACGGATACCGCGTCAATGCGTCT
>OGWU01000671.1_pt1 | contig 22213 bp, 19 predicted proteins | sample 1576071 | NCBI WGS metagenome assembly OGWU01 (sample SAMEA3541582, study PRJEB24748) | human gut metagenome | biome: human gut; feature: human-associated habitat; material: faeces | place: China | collected 2012
ATATACCGCAAAGTGGGGCGTGCAGATTGTGGGAATGATTTTTCAAACACGCTCTGACTCGGGGGTGTGCTTGATTTAATTGGGAATTTTGTGATTTGAAGTCACTTTTTTCAATTTTCTAATGATATCAGACGCAATATGTACACAACAAATATCATAGAAGGATTGAACCTCCAGTATCGGAAAGTCACGAAAAAGAAAAGCAGGAATAGGGAAGCTCTTTTAAGCCCTCATTCCTGCCCTCTGTCTATTCCTCCGGCATTTGTATTATTACCTTCAGTTATATCATTTCAAACAAATATCTGGCTGTCAGATTTTCTATTATTTTTGAATTTAAAACACATTGTTTGGTTTCAAAAGTAAGAATCAGCCGATCAGCCTGATAAATATCGTTCATTTGATAAGATTCTATTTTTTGTATTGCTTTTCTTGCATATTCCTGATCATCCATCATTCCTTCATGTTCCCAATAAATTTCCTTTCCTGTTTTTCTGGAAAGTAATGTAAAATCCGGATATACTATGCCATATCCATTCAAATAAAGCGGTTTCTCATATTTATAGAGAATATTCTTTCTATATAAATAATCTGCAATTATTTTTTCAGATTTAGATCTTACCCTTTCCCCCTTTTCGGTAAGAATTACCGGTATTCCTTCTTTAAATTCTTTTCCCTGATATTCTTCTTCATACCATTTCATAAGTAATTGATTCCATGTCGGTTCTATTGGTGTCACCAACAATTGTCTTTCTTTGTGCATTGATGTATATATTCTTTCGATTTCATCATCTGTATAATCCTGCAGTATTTTTTTTATTTGTTTAAGCCTTGTTTCTACTTTTTTCAACACAGTTCTATTATATGTACTCTGTGCCAGCAGTTTAGGCAGCTCTTTATTCGACCTCGGAATATAAATTTCATTATTACCATCTATACATTGATAATATCGAGGCTTGTTTTTATCCCTAGAAATCCGAAGATGTCCTTCTGGTTCTACACTCATACCCATCCTGGCTTTATCTGCAATTTCCTGCAAATGTTTCTGCTCCTGTAATAGCATATTTCGTAATCCTTGCATAATCTTCTCCTCTTTTCTTAGTTTGAATTGATTAATTTGTGAGTGGGGGATTTATGATTCGAAGTCAACCTAGAACGTGTTTGAAAAATGCTTTTCGCAAGATGTACGTCACAATTTATGGGAGATTTTGTTCGGATGAAAGCGTCGTAACGGCGAGCTACGGCAACCGAATTCGGGCAAAATATACCGCAAAGTGGGGCATGCAGATTGTGGGAATGATTTTCCAAACACACTCTGGCTCAGTGCTTGACTTGATTGAGTGTTCTCTGATTTAAGGTCATCTCAACTTGGGAAAATGCTTGACTTGATTGAGTGTTCTCTGATTTAAGGTCATCTCAGCTTGGGAAAATGCTTGACTTGATTAAGTGTTCTCTGATTTAAGGTCATCTCAACTTAGGAAAATGCTTGACCTGATTGAGTATTCTCTGATTTAAGGTCATCTCAACTTAGGAAAATACTTGACTTGATTAAGCGTTCTCTGATTTAAGGTCATCTCAGCTCAGGAAAATGCTTGACCCGATTGAGTGTTCTTTAGATTTAAGGTCATCAGTTAACAGATGTGAATGTAAAGAAGTTTCAGAAATGTACAGGTTTCCAGGAAAACCTGTTATAAGCAAGTCCCCTACCCACTTCTTATTGCTTTTTGCAATTAAAGCAAGGGACTTGCCTGATTTGGTTAAACGGTATTGCTATAGACAGCAGCAATACCGCCATACTAACATATTGTGCCAACAAATTGATTCCTGAGCAATCTTGCTTCTAAATTTCTTATTTCCGCATTGTCGTCACAATAGAACAATAGATCATTCTATATAGACTGTATTCATATTTACCGCAGCCTGATCCCCCATATTTTACAGTCTCTGGTGCCCACAACTGCATAGTTATCGTAGACAGCCGGGGAAGCCTCTATCACACCATCGCTGACAGATAATACATCCTCCTGCTTGCCTGTTTTGCCGTCAAGAAGGCGGATATCACCTGTACTGTTGCAATAAAGAACCTTTCCTGATCCATCTTTGTTATAAACACAGACAGGAGAAGACCAGGCATATGAGGAAGAATCCTCCCATGCTTTAGATCCATCAGATTTTCTCAGACAGGCAAGAACTCCGGATGCATTGTCAGAGGTCTTTGCTACTGTCACATATATATAATCAGCAAGGCTGTCCTTTCCACAGGCGATCGTAGACTGAACTCCACCGGAAACACCGTCATCAGTAGTACATTCATAATCTGTATGCCATACGATCTCGCCGGTTTCTGCATCAATCTTCCAGACAGGGACAGTGGCTGTATCATAGCTTCTCCATCCAAGGCGGAAAGAAGTACTCACATACAAATACAAATGTCCTTTTTCGATTTCCAGAACAGGCGTTGAGTTAGAGTCATCCAATGTATCCTGGACCCATACCAGCTGAAGAGTATTCAGATCCAGACACATAAGATTTCCCCCATTATCGGTCATAAATACATAGCCTTTATAAATCGCCGCACTGTCCTCCATTCCAAGCCAGAAAGACTCTGCACTACTTCTCGTGCCATAGTAGCGCCATTTTACAGTTCTGCCCGGATCAACGGATAAAGTCCCACTGTTCAGATCATATCTTGTATTCAGCCTGATCAGATACATGATTCCGTTCTCTCCCGGATAGATCAGGGTATCTGTCTCTGCGTCCACAAGTGCTGATCCGTCAAAAAAGCTCAGGCTTCCTCTGAGTGAAAACTCATCATTGTCTCCAAAAGTATACATAACACTACAATCCAGCAAGTTTACTACAAATACCTTTGCAGTTCCTTCGTTGCTGTTATATCCGGCACCCACATACATAATTGGATATCCTCTTGGATCAAGGGCTCCCGCACCCTTAAATGTATATCCCAGATATAATGGGTCACGTGTCTTTTCTCCTGTTCTCAGATCCAGAAAATACACGTACCCATCCATGCAGGCATAGATCACCTCAACCAGTTCATCGTCCGCCTTTGCTTTCTCTGTCATATTCATATGTGCTTTGACTTCTTTTGGCCATTTCATCATAAGCGGCTGCCCTGTCCAGCCGCTTCCTGTCCAGACTGCACTGCCCGAAGAAAGAGAACCTGTATCTGCAGACCATAATTTGTTCAGCCTGAAATCAGTCATATTTGCATAACCATGGGAAGGGGCATCGCGAAAACTGTTTCCGCGGAATGTGACGATTCCCTCCACATCTGTATAATCCTGTCCTATATTAAAGAAAATATCACCATCAGCCTTATAATCTCCAATATTTTCAAGTACATTTCCATCCACCTCAATATTAGTATAGCTGATCAGATTTTCCGGTTTTGTAGAATCCACACAATGAGGCTGAAAATTAATCTCTTTAGTCTTTTGCATCTCAACCACATCTTTGGTTTCTTTAATTTCTTTAGTTTTTTTAGTTTGTTCGATTATCCTGCCTTCTTTTTCCTTATCTGCACCTGAAGCTGATACGGCCTTCACCTTCCCGCTGTCTGTTTTGCTGACAGACAGGAAAAATTTGTTTCCTGCAAAACCAAGCAGCAGTACAAGAATTATAATCCCCCCGGTCTTTATAACCTTCCCTCTGCATTTTCCTAAACTTTTCTGTGATATTGTTTTCTGAATGTGATCCGGCCTTGCAGACTTTCTCCCGGAATCCACGTTTTTCTTCTTGTTCATACCTTTCCTCCTAAAAAACATATCATGTGAAATTCACATATAATAATCATGCATAATGCATAATAAAGTTTATCATACAAACCCAGATAAAGTAACCCCAAAAAGCTACAATCTGACAACATACAATCTGACAACACTCTCGCATACTGCTCTCACAGACACATCATCTTCTGCCTGGCTGTATCCGGCACATCGATCAGCCCAAAGCGATAGAACATTCCATATATATAACTCACTCCGCGGATGTCGCCCAGAGCTTTGGGTCTGTCAACTACAGCTCCCACTTTCTTTATGTTTCTCAATGCCAACAGCACTGAACTTAACGCCAGACTCTTGCTGTTTTCCCTGCGGTCGATCCATAGCTCCCTTGTGTAGTCTCCATTCCGACCTTTTCTTACTTCATAGGTGAAAGGAAGCCCTGTGTAGGTTTTGAAACTCTCACCTGCATAGAGCAAAATAACCTCCCACAGATACTTCTCGTCCAGTGTTTCTCCAGTGTTTCTCTCAACTTCTCTACTGCCTGGCATCTTTGTTGCCTTTCTGCTTTTTCCTGCATTCCTTCCTTTTGATCTCACTCCTACTCTTTTGATTTGCACTTACAACTTGTCAGCACGCTAAAGCGCATTTGAAAAATTATTTCCATAATCTGCACGCCCCAATTTATCTTCCTGATTCGGACAGATATATTTATACTCATTTCTGTTTATACTCATTTCTGAGCAACGCGATTTCATGAGTCCATCCCTCATCGTCATTTGGTGTCTCCAGAATAAACGGAATTCCTTCTGTGGCAGGATGATTGATCACGCGGACAAGTGCCTCCAATCCTATTTCACCTTCTCCGATTCTGGCATGGCGGTCCTTATGGCTGCCAAGAGGATTCATGCTGTCATTTAAATGAATAGCTTTTAGTTTGTCCAGACCTATTATCCGCTCAAACTCTTCAAATACGCTGTCAAGATCGTTTACAATATCATATCCACCGTCCCAGACATGACAGGTATCCAGACAAACACCTAATTTATCTTTTAACTCCACCCTGTCAATGATCTGACGGAGTTCTTCGAAATTTCTTCCTACTTCTGTGCCCTTTCCTGACATAGTTTCCAGGAGTACAATCGTACTCTGATCTTTTGTCAGCACTTCATTGAGAATGTCTGCAATTTTACTGATTCCCACCTCTGCACCCTGTCCTACGTGACTGCCCGGATGAAAATTGTAATAATTTCCAGGTGTCATTTCCAGACGTCTCAGATCATCTGCCATGATTTCTCTTGCAAAATCCCTGAGGTTTTCCCTGGCAGCGCAGCAATTCATAGTGTAAGGCGCATGAGCCACCAGCTTTCCAAAATGATTCTCCTCTGCCAGCTGCAGAAATGCCTGCACATCCTGCGGATCAATGTCTTTGGCTTTTCCTCCTCTTGGATTTCTGGTAAAAAATGCAAATGTGTTGCCGCCATTTGTCAACATCTGCTTCCCCATTGCAAGATATCCCCGGGATGAGCTTGTGTGATTTCCTATATATAACATTTTTTACTCCTCTTCTGTCGTATTTTCACAGTACCAGTTTATAGCAATCCTTTTATCATACATTATGGACTTTCTCAGAATTTTCTTTTTCATATCTGCATTATAGCATTTTAACAGATTTTGTTAAACATTTTTACGTCAAAAAGACTCTTTCACTTCCTGTATGGTTGGTTGGCAAAGACGGAGTCAATTGTTCCAAAATTTTTCAGGTTGCGCTTATGAACTATTTTCATGTCAGCGAGGACAATAAATAGGCGTAAAAAATGAAAGCCGCCCCTGCTGGGACGGTTTTCATTTTTTACCTCAAATGTGCTCCAGAGTAAACCATTCTTTCATCACATCAAAAATTCTTATAAGTTCCTCGTCCCTGATCACATATGGAACCATAGAGTACATATAGTTCAAAAATGGCCTGCTGAACACACCCCGTTCATAAGCAAACTGCTGGAAGCCTTCCAGATCCCTGGAATCGTGAACCTCCACGCACACGCAGCCACCCATGATCCGGACTTCTTTGATCCGCGGGTCTGTGAACGCTTCCATCTCACGACGTGAAACCTGTTCAATATGACGGATCTTACTCATATAATCTTCGCGCTCAAAAATCTCAATTCCCTTTAAAGCCACAGCACATGCCAGCGGATTTCCCATAAAAGTAGGACCATGCATCAGGGCAAGTCTGTCATCATCACTGTAAAAGGCATCAAATACCTTATGATTTGCCACAGTGACAGCATGACCAATATATCCTCCAGTAAGCGCCTTTCCAAGAACCAGGATATCCGGCAGAACAAGATCTGCCACAAAGCGATTCCCTGTGCGGCCAAACCCGGTTGCAACCTCATCAAAAATCAAAAGAACATCATACTGGTCACATAATTCTCTTGCTCTCTTCAGGAATGAAATGTCATACATCCGCATTCCTCCTGCTCCCTGTAAAAGAGGCTCCACAATAAAGCAGTTCAGACGGTCATGATACTGTTCAAATGCCTCCTCCAGAGCCGAAATCTCAGTCGGAATATGGACAACACCCTCTTTTTTGTCAAAAGCGAAATGATAATCCTCGTCATCGCCAACTTCCATTGCCTTAAAGGTATCACCATGATATGCATGTTCAAGAGCCAACACTAACGGGCGCTTTCTTCCCTGATTGGTGTTGTATTGAAGGGCCATTTTAAGCGAAACCTCCACTGCAACACTTCCTGAATCTGAAAAAAAGCAATAATCCAGATCTCCGGGCAGAAATTCCTGCAGCTTCGCAGAAAGCTTTTCCACCGGCTCATGTGTCAGTCCCCCAAGCATTACATGACAGAAACGGTCTGCCTGTTCCTTGATAGCTTCTGTCAGTTCCGGATGCTTATATCCATGAATCATACACCACCAGGAAGATATAGAGTCTATCAGCTTCTGATCTTTTGTATAAAGATGTACACCCTCTGCATCCAGAATCTTATACGGATCTTTCATTGTTTTCATTTGTTCATAGGGATACCATATCATTTGATTTTCACCTCATCATAAAATTCTGCCAGTGCATCTGCATCTATCTCAAGATCTTTCGCATGATCCTGTACTTTTGCAATAACCGGAAGGCCAGTCATATGCCGGCACATAGCAATATTATCCTCTTCCATAATATTTCCGGGATGGTAATGATTAAAAATAATACCTTTGATGGGAAGGGAATGCGCTTTCATATACTCAGCTGTCAATACAACACTGTTAATTGTACCAAGCCCTGCATCTGCCACCAGAATACTGGAAAGTTCAAACTCTTTTATCACATCCTCAAGCTGGATTTTGCGTTCATCAAAACAGAGCGGACAGAGGATACCGCCACTTCCTTCCATGGTAATATATTCATAATCATTTGCCGCCTTCAAAAATCCTCTTCGCACAACATCAAGATCCACCGGATTGCCCTCAACTCTTGAAGCCAGATGAGGAGACCAGGCATTTTCATATACATATGGACACATATCATCCAGAGACTGGGAAATACCGGACATCTCCTTGACAAAAAGTGCATCACCCGGGATCAGACTTCCATCTGCACGCCGGTCATTTCCGCTCATTGCAGCTTTGTAATAAGCCGGATTTTTTCCTGCCTGTGCCAGTTTTTTTACGATCAGTCCTGAGAGATAGGTTTTGCCGATGTCCGTTCCTGTTCCTGTAATAAATACTGCTTTACTCATGATTCTTCCACTTCCTTCCAATATTCTGGTGTTACATTTCTACCCATATCAGAGAGCATTTTTCGATCGCTGCGGATTGTTGCACAGGCAACGGTAGTCAGCATGTTCCCTGTTATTGTAGCGGAGGCTCCGGATTTAAAGGCAGTTTCCCCGTCATTGGTAAGAAGTGCCCGTCCGGCAGCAAGACGAATATTAGCCTCAGGATTAATATAACGGAAAAAGGCGATCGTCCGGAGGATATCCTGCTCTGAAAGCTGATCAAGGTGTTCCAAAGGTGTTCCCGGAATGGGCATCAATGCATTGATCGGAATAGAATCAATTCCCAGCTCCGCAAGGCTGACTGCCATATCCAGACGATCCTCCCAGGTCTCTCCCATTCCTATGATACCGCCGGAACATGCACACATTCCTTCTGCCTTTACCTTTTTCAGAGTTTCAATCTTCATATCGTATGTATGTGTCGTACATATATTAGGAAAATTTCTCTTTGAAGTCTCAATATTATGATGGTAACTGGTTACTCCGGCTTCATGAAAACGATGCAGCTGTTCAGAAGAAAGAAATCCCATGGAAGCACAGAGATCAATATTACATTCCTTATGCATGGTTTCATAGGCGTGAATCGCCTGATCAAATTCTTTTCCAGTCAGGGCCTTTCCTGCAGTAACGATGGAGAAACGATCAACGCCCTCCTCTTCATTCATTTTACATGCTTCCAGAATCTTTTCCTCCGGAAGAAAATCATAGATCTCACAGGAAGTATGGTGGTGTACTGACTGCGCACAATATTTGCAGTCCTCCGGACACCTGCCACTGCGGCCATTGATGATGGAACAGAGGTCTACCTTATCACCGATATATGCTTTGCGGATACGGTCTGCTCCTTCACATAATTCATCTAAATCACAGGTAAGAAAATAGGAAAGATCATCTTCCCTTGTAATTCTTCGCCCATCAATAATTTCCTGTGCTAAAATAAGTGGATTCATTTTGCAAGCTCCTCCGTTTTCAGTCTGACATTTGATTCTGCATCAAAAAGATATTGATGCACTACCGGTCTGACACGCTTTGCAATAACAGCCCCCAGGACACTTAATGCAATGTCACCGGGTACTGCAAGAAGAAAACAATAAAGAATCAGCGGCCAGATTCCAATCGGTGTATCGATTACATAATTACAAATCACATAGTAATAAACCATTCCACAGGTATAGACGATCATCAGACCTGCCAGATTTGCAAGTAAATAGCGAAAAACTGTCTTCTGCTTAAGACGTTCTGCGATAAGTCCGGTTACGTATGTTCCCAGGCAGAACCCTATAATATAACCGAAGCTTGGCTTGAAAATATACCAGATTCCACCGCCTTCCGAAAAGATCGGAAGTCCCGCCAGCCCCAGCAGCATATAGGCAACCACAGAAATCATACCCTTTCTGGATCCCAGAAACAGTCCGGCAAGCATAGTGAACAGGTACTGCAGTGTAAACGGAACCACAGGTACAGGGATTTTAATAAACGCCCCTGCTGCAATCAATGCCGTAAAAAGACCACAATAAATCATACTTTTCGTTTTAGTCATTTGTAAACCTCCATGCGTTTTATGGTTTACTATTCTAAAACATCAGGGATTGATTGTCAACTTTTTATTGGGAATGTATTTACCTTTTTTCATGAGATTACAATTCAGGGCAAACAGATTTTGGGGATATGTTGACTGTTTTCCTAGGAGCGGAAGTACAGGAGCTGATAAAAATCTTTTCTTCCTTTATCAGTGATAAAATATCTGATTTTAAAACAGACTTATATTACCAGAATCCAGATTATCTTGAATGGTCTTACAGAGAGGGAAAATGGTTGGATTAATGAAAAAACCTCTCCCTTTTGAGACTACGTGAATTTCCACAAATAGAACATGCAAACTCTGGCGGATTATTTCTGGATAAAATCACAACTTTTTCGTTCTGCTTTTGGGCACTGTAATGATCCAACACTTTGACCATAATTTCTGTTGTAGAACCAAAATCATATTCATAATTAAAAATCATTCCCGTTGTAAGCACTTGTTTTAATGTATGATTCGTACTCTTTGCCGGCTCACCCCAACCAAAATCATCATCAGGTTCCCTTTCATAGCTTACACCATCAATCTCAAATGCACTTAAATGTCCGCAACACTCTACCCAAATATCACGGATAAATCGATCCAGATCATCCAATGTTGCATTCTCTTTGATTTGAATAATCAGCCAATAGTCTTTATTATATGCTCCATATAACAACAATTCAAAATATTTTTCTGTTTTTTCCGCTTTTTCGCACAAATCAACTCTTTTCTTACATGTTTGTAAATGCTTTGCTATCCCCGTTCTTTGTGAACTTCCAGTTTTTTTCCGCCTAAATCGAGTGTCGCTATATCTGCGACTCAAAATAATTCTATTTTTCCGTCTTTTCTCCATCTGATTCTGCATTCAAAAAGTTCATGATCTCCTCATATGACCGCCCATTTTTTACAACCGCTGACAGGATCTCTTCTTTTCTTATGCTGCTTTCTCCAGTTATGCATACAGATTGTACAAATGCCAGAGAGAACAGAAAGAGCTGGAAGCCAAAGCATAGGCTCTCTCCAGTTGACGTACAATCCTTGTATAGCATGAATAGTTCCTTCCGACACCGCAGAGCTGTATGAAATCTCACCGTATCGATAAACCCACATATTGCCTTTCCGCCAGACTACAATATACAATACACAAAACATACGAAGCAATTGACATACGTATAAATACGCATTACAATATAAGTATGATAAGGAAAGGAGATACAAAAGATGCCAATGAGTCCTAAGGAGATGTTAACTCTCCTGAAAGAAAATGGTTTCGAAACTGTAAATCAGAATGGCTCTCATCCCAGAATGGCTTAATGAAGCTGCAATCCGTGAAAACATTAACTTTTCTCAGATCTTGCAGGAAGCATTGATGGTAAAATTAGGAATTTTACAGACCCGATTTTAAAAGAAATGAAGAAAAAGAACAAATGATAAAAGCTGCTGCCTTTATAAAAAGCTGTCTGCGACATTCCGATAAATAAATCTTTGCGCAAAAAAGACAGATGTGGGAGTATTTCATTACCTGCATCTGTCTCTTTCTATTCTATGCTATTTTCTACTCATGAATTTCCAATGGAAGTCCATCTGGATCATGGAAAAATGTCATTTTCTTTCCGGTATAATCATCCAGGCGTACCGGCTCTGTTTCAATTCCTTTCCCATTCAATTCTTTTACTGTATCATCTACACTCTTAACTTTAAATGCCAGATGGCGTAATCCCAATGCTTCCGGATAATTCACACGAGCTGGAGCATTTTTTATTATAAAAAGTTCTATTTCCTGCGTTCCACATGCCAGATCAATCTTGTAATCATCACGTTCTTTTCGATAATTTTCTCTGATTACTTTAAGCCCAAGCAGATCCACATAAAAATGTTTTGATTTTTCATAATCGCTTCCAATGATTGCAATATGATGAATGGTATCAAACATAACTCTCTCGCCTCCGTTTTTCATATGTTGATATATATTTTCTCACATTTTATCACAGTAACGAAATATGTGGAATAGTCATTTCATATCCATTTACATTTTATTTTTTGTTGGCATCGGAACAAATTCCAGCTTTAATTGCATCCCTAATCCCTGTGCAAGTTTTTTCACCTTCAATTACAGTTGGCTGCATAGGATTAGAACCACCAAATTTTGTTCTGGCATCTTCTTTCAAAATAACTTGTCAATTTTTCTTCTAGCTTCTGACCACGCAGGGAGTTTTTTTATTCTTACTATGCAAAATTCTCCCACCAGAAGTCTTTCTCCCCTAGCCAGCATTTCATAGCTTTATTCCTGATTGCATCACTCTCATCAGACAGGCTCTCGCATACCATTGTTTTCATACATTCTGCTGAAATCCACTCCAAAGAGCGTAAATTCCCCAGCCAAATTAGCTGCATTTCTTCACTAATCTCCATCCCAAGTCTTTTTAATGCCATTCCATAAGGACACGTAATTTGTGAAGGCAGTTGCAAAATCAGTTCAAATATGCAACCGTCATATTCAAGTTTTTCAAAATTATCTATCACATATTCAAGCTTATTCGGAGCTGCTATCCATATTTTTTGCAATTCTCTTTTCGCAATGGCAGAAACATCTGACATAGGGTGACTACATAAATGAATATATTCCTCCATAGTGAAAGATGAAAAACTTACAAGAGCTTCTATAAAATATTTTGTTGGTAACTCTGTACCAACAGAACATTTGGGACAAAAACCATTTGGTTTTATAAATACCTCTTCTTTGCAATGCAAACATCTTATTTTTTTCTTTTTCCACTTATTGTACGATCCTTTTATCATACTTTCCAACTGTGTCCGAATGTTCTCAGAAATACTTTCCTTTCTCAGAGATAAAACATATTTTAAAGCAGAAATCACCAAATACCGATTGCCGGCCAGTCCATGTTCTATACAGGATAACCATCTGTCCGCATGTCCATTCTCAATGTCTGGTATCTTTGACAAATAATCAAATAAGCAGGGAAAAGAGAGAATTGAATCATCAATTAATCTTTCTTCCGCATCCACTTCTAATTCTTTGTATCCACCTGCTTTAAGTACAATACCCACCCGTTTCACGATTCTATCTTCTGCACTGGCTCGAAACAGCTTCACTAAAAGTTCTACTATATCCGGTTTATCTATATTATAATATGCCATATAACAGGCACAGACTCCCAATATACCGGAATGACTGCTTAGTGCCTCCTCCAATAACTCAGCAGAAACCTCTCCTCTGCATCTTGACCATTCCCCCTTCAAATGTAAATGAACCGTATGATCATATGAAACAAATGAGCTATTCTTATCCCCAAAATGGGACAAACTATATAATTCCTTTTTAAGCTGTTCCAGATCAAGGTCAACCGTGATACAAATGAGCTTCACGAATTCCTGTGAATGCTTACGCTGCAGATCTCTTCCAAGCCATCTGATATCGGATATACCAGACTCCATATAATTCAGCACAGCAATGATCTTCGAATATTCGCGACAGATTTCCACCTTTTCTGATGTTTCCACTCCAAATATAGCGATCAATAACGCAATTAACCGCTCTTCACTTTGTCCCAGTTCCTTACTGACCAGCGCATGTTGAAATTCTCTGGCACCTGCCATAAGCCCTTCATAACGTTTATTAAACCATTCACCCTCACCAATAGCTTCCATATATTTTCCGATTATTTCAATTTCATGAACACTAATATCCTCAAATGATATTTTTTTAATTGCCTCTGTCAGTTCTTTATCATTTCCCTGCGTCTGCAAAAATCCCACTGCCATAGGTAGATCATTTACTCTAGGTCTGAACGAATTTCTCTCAAATACTTTCCTATAATCGATCACATATTTTCTTGCCCATATCTGTAATTTATCATTTTCATCAGATAAAGCAATTAAAATGACATGATATGCAATCATTTTCTTCCATATATCTTCGGATGACGCATAACTTTCCAGCTCTCTTATGTGCCAGTTTATTTTTGCTCCCTTAAGACAGTTTATGGTCATAGCTGTTTTCTGGCTTAAGTATTTATTATCCCCAAAGCAATACTCAAACATTTTGTCATACAATTCCTGGGGAACATTTTTTCGATTGCTTTCACTAATTCCCTGTGCCGCTAAAAAAACTGCGCCCTCGGGCAACTGACATTTTGACTCTATAACAATCAATTCCTCTACAAAAATCCCCTGGTAATCACAGGCAATTGCCATTCGCAATGTCTCCTGCCAGATATTTTCCCGATAATGGTTATGAACCCATTCTTTTTTCATTTTTAATGACATTTTAGTGAGATAACAAGCGGCCAAATACTCACCCACATTCAAATGCAGAAACAAAAAGCACTCCTGTCCTTTATAAAATCCTTTATCTAATATTCCACGTTCCAGCCAAAACTCCAGACACTGCTCTGCAATTTTTTTTGCCTTTAATAAAGGATATTCCATCTCTTCTATAAAACGTTCCCCCACATAGGTAATAATATTATTTTTTGTATATACTTCTCTGGCTTCATCGCTCACATGACTCATCATGTAAAACGCAATTGCTTCAATCCCGTAGAGCAATTCAACTTCTGAAATAATTTTTTCGTTATCTCGACTGGAACCTTGCAGCCATTCATTGACAATTTCCTGATAAAGACTGATCTTACTATTGCCAAAATCCTTTTTTTGCAGCGACAATTGCACCATAAAGCCCAGCACCAACGGACTTCTGCATGCTAATTTATGCAATTCATAATTTTGAAGCCTCTTCCTAAACCATTGATACTGTTTCTCACAATCTTGCTGAACCAGTTCCATTAATTTCTGCGAAGAAGACTCCATCTGCCACTCATCCATAGGAAGAATCTGATAATGATTATAGTCAGCCAATTCTGTCAAATCATATCCAATTGGTCTGCTTGTTACAATAATCATTTGATAAGGATGGCCATATCCCCATGCAGCAATAGATTTCGCTACTGTACGTCTATAATCTCCACACTCATCAAGTCCATCCAAAATTATAATTGAAAAAAAATGAGCCAACTCTGCTTTCGTAAATTCAACTGCCAGAGACTGACACATAGCTTTACATAAAGCAATTTCAAATGCAACACCTTCCCGCATATATCCTGCCACATCCCATAAACGCACCTTTATGGCAAATTTATTCATTGCTCCTGCCTGTAAAAACAGTTTCTTACATAAAGTACTTTTCCCCATTCCAGGGCCCGCCAAAACCACCTTATTTCCCGGTTCAATTACTAACGTTTCCGCATCATAGGTCTTACCCGATCTCCTGCCTGAATATTCATCATACTGATTCAAAAAATCCCATTGTGTTTCTGTCTGTTTCCGTTTAAGTTCTTCTTCGGTCAAAATATTCAGCTTTATCCAGGCATCCTGGATAGGCAGTTTTTTATGCAAACCTAAAATCGTGATATATGAATTCTCTTTATGTTGTTCTTCCTGATATTTCTGTACTTTCTCATAAGTCAATATGCGTAACTGTGTGTTTTCTGCCTCCCAGCCTAATTCCTGTTTCAAAAAAACAACTAACTTATGTCTTCCCTGGAAATCCATTCGTGAACTGACATCTAATAAATCCACAAAATCTATAATATCTTTTTCATCATCACATACAATTTTTTCGTCATTCCGAATCGAATAACTGGCTTGCTTATCGCCCAGAATCAAGATCTTTAAATGAGGAAATTTATTGTATACTTCATTTTTAACAATTTTAGCAATCGTATTATTTATCTTGCTGCTGGTTTTCTCTACCGTTACCTGAACTCCAATCCCCCGTTCCCAATCACCCAGATCAATCCCAGGGAAATTTTTCTCAACGTGATTTAGGTTCTCCAACTTCCATCCATATATGCGATTTAAAACTTCACACATAACATCTTCTAACGCTTTATTCTCGTCTAATAATCCTTGCTTCCCATTATACTTTAAATATGTATTAATATAAGCCAATATTGAAGCCAAACTATCTTTATCTGCATGTGTTCTTGTCATTTGATACCTCGTTTGAGAGCAATAAATTCTCTATACATCTTGAATTAAAAAATTCACAATTTGGAGCATCACACCATCCGGATTATTAATACCCAAAACTGCTCCATCTTTTCGGACGCCAACATAGTAAACGGTAGAATTACCAAATTTCAATGTTAAATATTGATTTTGTCTTTTTGTTATACCTAAATTTGTTACTGTTCAAAGGTTAGCTGGACTTAGAAGAACCGATGGTGTAGACCGATAACAGTCAAAGCCATCTGTTCTCTCAAGTCCAGCTAACCCCTGAACAGTAACTTTTTATGCGTTACCATTAATCATCTCAATTGGAAATTGTCCCAGTTCTGGATCTGCATTCCATTCCGCTATATCTACCACTTTCACTTCATCTATTAATTTTAGCGTACCATCTGTCAACTGTGCCTGTAATCTAAACGGTAATTTTTCCTTCAATTTGTTACGAATAAATAAGCGGGATGTAGAATTTCCAGCTGGATATTCTAAAACATAAATATACTTTTTAGGCTTATTCTTTCCCATCAAATACAAACAATGCAATGTATCATAATACTTTTCAGCTACTTTATTTAAAATGTTAACACTTTCCGGTCTAAAAGCTTCTGGATTAGCAGCACCCGGAATATTAGCATTCTTATATTCTACAAGATAAATTGTGGTATTGCTCTCGATTACAAAGTCCGTATCTTTTAAAAAACCAATTTCTCCATATTTATGCTCTGCGTCCTGATAATAAGCATGTATCTGGTCAGTTGACCATACTGCTTCCGTACAATTTATAGAATAAATCCTATTCTCTTCTGCATATTTTACTGTCATTTATCGTATCACACTTCCATATTATAAATCTCGTTCAGCAAGTTATTAAATGCATCTATAATCCTATTATTCTTCAAGTTTGAAAATCTGTCGGATTTCTCATATTCAAGCAACATATTTTCTTTGTTGTGCGACAGGGAATGATATAATATATCATCCCTTTCCTTTTTTCTCACTTCAAAATAGCTTGCCAACATATAATCATGTGTTGCAATAAAAATCTGTACTTCTTTACGCTGCAACTCCAAAAGCATATCCACAATAATACTGATATACAATGGATTAATGTTGGCTTCTGGTTCATCCCAAAAAAGTACAGAGCCTTTTTCCAGAGTACCGTTTTTTACTAACTGCCATAATAATGCCATCTTACGAATACCCTCTGCAACTAAATTAAACTCTTGTTTAGAATTTCCACTTTTCAGGTAAAATTCATCTTTTTTTTCATCATATACTACAGTACCATGCGTCATCTGTTCGATAGATTTCAGCATAGCTTCTTTGGAAGTATTGTTTCTTCCTACAGAAATGTTAATTTTAGCCGCATTGATAATGTCCAAATATGTGTCATCAAACCTTACATTATTTTTCTCTGTTGCAGCATTCAAATTATAACTATGAGATAATATTTCCTTTGCCGGAATGAAAATACTGCTCATTCCACCAAACGACGTTTCCCATCCATCTTCGCCAGTCACTTCTGCATCCCATTTTTTAGTTTTCCCATGAAAAGAAGCATTCAATATTCTATCACCACTAACATCCGATTCCCCCGCTGTTATGCGTATAACCGCTGTTCTGTTTCCAGTTTTTCTGGTTATTAATCGGGATATTTTATAATCATCCGGAAGCATTGTCATAACAAGCTTATGTGCAAAAGAAATTTTCTGATCCGTACTCTGGCACGCAGAATATAAAGCTTTCATCAAATGAGTCTTCCCTGTTCCATTTTCGCCAATAATAATATTAACTCCAGGAGAAAATTCAATCTGCTGTTCTTCAAAAACTGTATAATTCTGAAATTTTATTTTTTTTATTTTCATGTTGCAATACCTCCGTATCAAAAAAGCAGCAGGATATTTTCTCAGATACTCAATGTTCTATTCCCTGCTACTTTTTATTCTATCTTATTTTTTTTCTTTTGTCTACTAATCACCAGTCCTTTTTACGCATCCCTCATACCGGCTCCCCGAACGTATCCGGATGTCCCGGGTCAAAGATCTCATTGCAGGTCATGACCGTAACGAGGTTCTCTGTCTCACTCAGGTTGATGATATTATGTGTCCATCCCGGGATCATATGTACTGCCTCGATCTTATCCCCGGAGATCTCAAACTCTACAGTCTCACCCGTATTAATATTCCTCTCCTGAATCAGTCCGTGGCCTGCCACAACGATGAAAAGCTCCCACTTGGAGTTATGCCAGTGCTGGCCTTTGGTGATTCCCGGTCTGCTGATATTGATGGAAACCTGTCCACAGTCCTCTGTATGTACCAGTTCTGTAAAAGAACCTCTGTTATCTACATTCATATTCAACGCATATTTAAACTTCTCTGTCGGCAGATAGGTAAGATATAGACTGTACAGCTTCTTTGCAAAAGAACCAGCAGGCATCTTCGGCATCATCAGGGTTAACGGCTGCTCCTTAAACTGCTGGAGCAGATCCACGATCTCACCCAGGGTAACCTTATGTGTAACCGGAACATAGCAGTAACATCCTGCAGGATCAGCAACCGCTTCCACTCCGTCAAATTCACAGTGCTGCTCCTTCCCTTCCAGAAGGTCAAACATCCCCTCCACCAGATCATCAATGTACAGCAGCTCCAGCTCAGTCGGTCATTTTTTGCGGACAGTTCATACATGCTATCCTTTTCTGTTCTCTGCTCCTGCGTTTGCTCTCGTTTGATTTCTCCCTCCGTATCTTCTTGGCACAAGCAGGACAATACCTTGATGCACCAGAGCCCGGGACATATTCAACGCCGCACACCGTACAATTTTTAGCGGGCATTGCTGCCCACCGTTTTGTAGGTATGATATGTAATTCATCGACAAAGCCGATGAATTTATAGTAAATCTTGATTTCCTGCTTCACTGTTCCGTCTGCCATCTTCTCACGCTCCGAAACAAGTATCTTGTCTATGAGTGCGTTTATAACTGTTGCATCCAGTTCTTTTAAGCCTTGATAATTTCGGATAAGGGCGAGGAAGTCACGGATTCCCCGTGATTTCTCGTAGCTTTCATTAAGAGTTTCCGTCACCTCTTTCAGCCTTGCTTCAATTTCAAGCTGCTCTTTCTGGTATTTCCCCGACATCATCTCAAAATTCCGCTCGGTAATACGCTCCATGACCTTATCCTCGTAGAGAGAGGAAAACAGCCTGTCCAGTTCCGCAAGGCGTTTGTTCAGCTTCTTACGTTCTTTCTCTAATGCTTTCGCCCTGCTCTGGTCTGTTTCCGTGAGCCGCTTTTCTATGGCCCTGACCGCCTTTTCATCATTCACTGCCATATCCGCAAAACAGTTGATGTCGGCAAGAACGGCATTGAATAAATCCCTTGCTTCTATATTGTGGGCACTACACTCGCTTCTTCCGTTTCTTGCATAATTATTACATGAATACTGTACACAGTCGATAATCTCTGGGCGTTTCCTCCTGTGTACGTTCATTGCCCGCAGAGCACATCCGCAGTCCACACACTTGATAACGCCTGCAAAAATATTTACAAATCCTCCCTTGTTCTGTGGAAGCCTACGACTTGTAATAAGCTGTTGGACAATATCAAATTCCTCCTGCGTGACTATTCCCTCATGGGTATTGGGTATCACTTCCCATTCTTCGGGCAGCTTAGAGGGGCGTTTCTTGCTTTTCATATTGGCGGCAATCCGTTTGTAGCCTACAAGATTTCCCGCATATATCGGGCTTCTTAAAATGCTCCTCACGCTGTTCCCACTCCAAATATAGCGTTTGTCCTCGTTCCCCTCAAAATGACGTTCAAAGCCTGTTTCGCCACGCTCCGCCGCATAAGCGGCAGGGCGTAGGATATGCTGTTTATTAAGATGTCTGCAAATTTTGGCAACTCCATTCCCTTTTAATGCAAGGTCGAATATCTCTTTTACAACATGTGCCACTTTATCATCTATCAGCAGATGGTTGTGGTCGGCAGGGTCTTTGATATAGCCATAAGGGGCGGTAGTTCCCATGAATTTCCCCTGTTGAAACCTCGCCCGATATGCCGATTTTATCTTAACAGATATGTCAGCGGCATACATTTCGTTTAAAATGTTGCGGAAAGGCGTGATGTCCATAGCAGATTTATTCAAGGTATCTACGCCGTCATTGACCGCTATATACCTCACGTTATGCTCTGGGAAGAAAACTTCCAGATATAACCCACAATCAAGATAGTTTCTCCCCAGACGGGATAAATCTTTCGTAATCACGCAGTTTATCAGACCGCTTTCAATGTCTTTTATCATATTCTGGAAACTTGGTCTTTGGAAAGCTGACGTTAGATAACGATACTTTTGAAAACACTGGAAAATCAAGGTTTTTCGAGCGACGGACAAGCAGGGTATTGTACTAAAAACTGAATACGACGCAGAAGCGGCGTTTCTTACTCTCTACATGGGAGAACAGGAACGCCGCTTTTTTCATGCCCTTTGTTACGCAGTAGGGGCAGAAAAAGCCTTGCTACAAGCGGTTTTCCGGGCGCGTATCTGGCGCGGAAAGGGATTTATACCTTATCCCCCGAAACCGCGCTTCTACTGCGTAACAAATCCAAAGCAAAGGAGCTATGAACTATGGCAGTTTTCAGAGTGGAACGGAACAAGGGCTACACCGTAATGAGCAACCACCACCTACGCAACAAGGAGCTTTCCCTAAAGGCAAAGGGGCTGTTGTCGCAAATGCTGTCACTCCCCGAAGATTGGGACTACACCTTGAAAGGCTTATCCCTTATCAACCGGGAGAAGATAGACGCTATCCGCGAAGCCATTAAGGAGCTTGAACGCGCCGGGTATATCGTCCGTTCAAGGGAGCGCGACGAGAAAGGACGCTTGCGGGGCGCGGACTATGTGATATTCGAGCAGCCGCAGCCGCCTACGCCGGATTTACCTACATTGGAAAATCCAACATTGGATAATCCAACGCAGGAAAAACCAACATTGGAAAAACCTACGTTGGAAAATCCAACGCAATTAAATAAAGATATACAAAGAACTGACTTACCAAAAAAAGAAAAATCAAATACAGATTTATCAAGTACCCATTCCATTCCTATCCTTTCCCCTAACCCCTCTCCTTGCAGAGAAGCGGCTACGCCGCCGGAACGGAAAGGAACGGAAGCGGCAGCACAGAGCGCAGTTGATATATACCGGGAAATCATCAAGGACAATATCGACTACCACATTCTCAAACAGGACATGAAGTTTGACAGTGACAGGCTTGACGAGATTGTAGACCTCATGCTTGAAACCGTATGCACCGCCAGAAAGCGGGTACGGATTGCGGGGGACGACTACCCGGCAGAGCTTGTGAAATCTAAGTTTATGAAACTGGACGGCGAGCATATCCGCTTTGTGCTTGACTGTATGCGGGAGAACACAACGAAAATCCGCAACATCAAGCAATATCTGAAAGCAGCCCTTTTCAACGCCCCGTCCACTATCGGCAATTATTACACTTCCCTTGTCGCCCATGACATGGCAAGCGGCGCACTGTCACCGAAAAAGCCGCAGTACGGCGACCCGGACTATTATTCATGCAAACCGGGCGAAAGCCTGTAAAACAACAAAAGGAGGATTTTATTATGGCACAGAAAATGACAGGAGCATTGGTATTTGACGAGCGCACCGACCGTTACGACATCCGCTTTGACTTAAACAGCTACTACGGGGGCTTGCATTGCGGCGAGTGCTTTGACGTATTCGTGCGGGGCAAGTGGAAGCCGACCCGGATTGAGTACGGCGACAACTGGTATCTTGTGGGTATCAGAGCCGAGGACTTGAACGGGCTGCGGGTGCGTATCTGACCGCCGCCCCATAAAGAAACGCGAAAGGAGGACGCGACAAATTGCAGGACGAAGTAAACGAAAAGACCATAGCCCTTTACATCAAGACCGGGAAGCTGACCGCCCAGACGCTCCAAAAGGCAATGAAAGCCATACTGTCAAAGGGAAAAAAACAGCTTTCCAAACCGCCACAGGGCAAGCAGAGCTTAAAGCAGCTTATGAAGCAGAACGCGGGCGTTTCCAACATTGAGATTACCGAGGGCAATATCAAAGCCTTTGAGAGTACGGCGAAAAAGTACGGTATCGACTTTGCGCTGAAAAAGGACGCGACGGAAAGCCCGCCCCGCTATCTGGTTTTCTTCAAGGGGCGGGACGCGGACGTACTGACCGCAGCCTTTAAGGAATTTTCCGCAAAAAAGCTGACACAGGAGAAAAAGCCCTCAATCCGAAAGCTGCTCTCTACCCTCAAAGAAGCTGCACAGGGCAGAAACGCGGAACGGGCAAAGGTCAAGAACAAGGACAGGGAGGTATCGCTATGAAGCCGGAAATCAAGAAGCTGCTTATCCTAAATCTCCCGTATCTGCTCTTTGTCTGGCTCTTTGATAAAGTGGGCGCGGCTGTCCGTCTATCCCCCGGCGCGGACGCAAGCGCAAAGCTGCTACATCTTGGGGACGGTTTTACCGCCGCCTTTTCCAGTATCGCGCCGAGCTTCCACCCGGCAGACTTAGCTTTAGGCATTGCGGGGGCGGTCATTGTCCGGCTGATTATCTACACCAAAGGCAAGAACGCGAAGAAATACCGCCGCGGGACAGAATACGGTTCGGCGCGTTGGGGCGGGGCTGACGACATAAAGCCGTACACAGACCCGGTATTTGAGAACAATATCCCCTTAACGCAGACGGAACGGCTCACCATGAACAGCCGCCCGAAGCAGCCGAAATACGCAAGAAACAAAAATATCCTTGTAATCGGCGGTTCCGGCAGCGGCAAGACCCGGTTCTTTGTGAAACCGTCGCTCATGCAATGTACGTCAAAGGATTTTCCAACGTCGTATATCGTCACTGACCCGAAAGGAACACTGATTTTGGAAACCGGGAAAATGTTACAGCGGTACAAATACCGTATCAAAGTGCTAAATACGATTAACTTCAAAAAATCCATGAAATACAATCCCTTTGCCTATCTGCGGAGCGAAAAGGACATTTTGAAGTTAGTCAATACCATTATCGCCAACACCAAAGGCGACGGGGAAAAATCCGGCGAGGATTTCT
>OGWU01000672.1_pt1 | contig 22185 bp, 22 predicted proteins | sample 1576071 | NCBI WGS metagenome assembly OGWU01 (sample SAMEA3541582, study PRJEB24748) | human gut metagenome | biome: human gut; feature: human-associated habitat; material: faeces | place: China | collected 2012
AAACAGAATGGAAAGTTTACCAACCCAAAATGGAAAGTTTTTAGAGGGATGCCTCCAATTCGGACAAAAGAGAAATGGCCATCCGCAGTCCGCGTTTCTGTTCCTCTGCAAAATCTCCTTTTCCCACCAAGAGATAATCCAGAGAAACCTCAAAGAATTCTGCGAATTCTACAGCCAGTTCGACTGGGCCGGTTTGTTTCCCATTTTCAATTTTTGCTATGTAGGGAGTGCTGACATTCATCTTCTCTGCCAGCTGTTCCTGTGTAAGCCCACGATTTTTCCGCAAGCTCCTGATCCGTGAACCATAGTCGTCTCTATTAAAGCGCATAGCGATTTCCTCCGTTTTGTGAAATTTGGATGTGAGCCAAATTTCAGCGAGGAGGTCCACGGCAGCAGATGTACTTACAGGCAAAAAAAGAAGGGGTGCTTATGCAAGTAAATGCAAAAGCACCCCCATCGGAGAAAGTGTTGGTCTCAAAGTAACAACCCCCGTAATTCAGATGTCGAGCTCTTGCTCGATCAATCTAAATTACGGGGGTCATTTGGCCCGTCGCAGGGCCGTCACATAAGGCGTTATATGCAGGTGTTCGGAATGCGCTTGCGTCATGTAGTGCGTTAAACAAACACTCCCTCTCCGAAAATCAAGTCGTTTATGGCGTTATATGCAATGAAAACACTACTTGGCGAGCTTATCCCAGGAGACATCTTCGCTCTTTCTGAGATAATCCTCCAATATGCTGTATTCTTCAGAGGTGAGAATCTCTTTGGCACGAAGCAGCTCGTTCTTGGCCAGTGCGATGGAGCCGAGATGAAAGGTGGACACAACCAGCCAATAGTGTGCTTTCAGATTTCCAGGCATGAGCTCTGCGGCGTTCATTGCATAATGCTGGACGCAGGTATAGTCCTGCGTTTCTGCCAGAGCATGTAGGAGGTCGTTGACCAGAGACACATAGCGCAGGCGGTATAGATTAACCTGGCTGATGATCCAGTGCTCATCCTGTGCGCCACGGAACATTGCTCCTCGATATAATTTCACGGCCTTCTTCATGAGGTTTATTTTCTGAAACTCTGATGATGACTGCCTGGCCGCCTCAACCAGTCGATCAAACTGCTGTACATCGGTGATAATATTCAGATTTGGATTCAGGCGATATCCATTGGGTGTTGATTCAATGAGTGGGTAATCGCATATGAGCGAAAAAGCCTGTCGGAAACGATAAACATAGCCGCGTATGTTTCTGCCGGCCACCTCCGGCTCGACACACTCATCAGGCCAAAGAGCATGGTAGATCTCCAGTGGAGGGTGTGCTGTTTTGGGGTTGAGGATAATGTATGTGATGACACGGCTGCTTTTTGGTGAGTTGAAGAACCGCTCGCTCAGGACTCCTTTTTTGGTGCAGATCTCCATATCACCGAAAAAGTTGATAGCCACATCTTTGCTGCGCTGTACCAAGTCAGGCGTTGGCGCCAATTTTGCACTCTCGATGGCTTTCTGTTGGGCCATTGCCCGATGTAACACATAGGCCAGTGCGCTGAGCATACTGGAACGGTCAATGTAGCGGGAGGGATTTCGAATTACAAGAAAACCCGTGGGACTTGGTATGAAGGGGACGGCAATCAGGGATTGAACAAACAGTCTTTCATAAACAGCATATTCCTCGGGGTTTTCTTCCTTTATTGCATTCACATCAGGGATGACGATATTTTTGCCCAGACGCATGGCGTTAATCCAGCGAGACATCGAGTCAGACGATTCAAATTCCAGAATGAGTTGGTTGGTCCTGTCTTGAATGCCCGGATTATACCACCAGACGGGAGCCCACACATCAAAGTCCAGATCTATTTCAAGGGTTCCTGCCCAGTCGCCTCCGTAAAATGTACACGCAGTCTTTAACGCCTGCATGGCGATCTCTTTGGGGTCGTCGCAAGTGAGCAGATATGTTTCCAAGTCTCTGAGTGCCTGCTCTAACTCGATACAGTAGCCCAGATACCCATCATCATTGGGCGGGCGCTCCTTTTTCTCCTGTTCCTTTAATGGCTCATTGCTTTTGCCGGTTTTTCGAAATAAATTTCTCAAAAATCCTTTCATGGTTATTCCTCCTCATAAGCTAAAATAACAGCGCAAAACCACTGTGTAGGTACATAGCAGTTTTGCGCTGTTCATTCTCACTGCCAATGACCTGGCAGATTATTTTAGATTAAAGTCAGATGTCAGCCCTTTCTGCTGTTCATGATTTTGTCTGGAAAGACGGAAGCGCTAATCAAATCGGCAGGTTCTATTTCCAACGCATCCGCGATGTTAAAGAAAACTTCCAAGGAAAACGGGCGAGCAATTCCAGGGGCTTCGATTGAACTAATGTGGGAACGGCTGACATTTGCTCTTTCGGCAAGCTGCTCTTGTGAAAGTCCTCTCATCTTTCTCAATGCAGAGATAGCAATCCCCAACTGGACAAACCTATCTCGATTTTTAAATTCTATTTCTTTACTCATATGTATCACCTGCCGCCCCTATGCATATAATTATACTTTGACCAAGCACAAAACTCTGCATCTGTCAGGAAGCAAATGACTTATATTTTGAGCAATCGTGGTATCAAGTGCAAATGTGTAGAAATCCAAATGCAAATGAGAGCACCTGAAAGCGGTGCATGGTGATCAAATATAGTACCTCCTTTACTGTCAGAACACATCGGCCGGTATAACATAGGCTCTATTCGCTGTGATGAGAAGCTTTATTCACCAGAAGTAGAAAAGGCACCGACGCAATTTGTGCATCGGCGCCTTTCCATTCCCTTTACCTGTACTAAAGCCATTATATGAGCGAGTCTGTAAAATTAGTTCCTGTAGCTGTACTTGAAGCGTTTCGATCTATAGATCCAGGCATCTGTTAACGCAGAATGCCAAATCAGCAACTGCTATACCGTAATTATGTGCGATGCATAGAGTTACCCTATCATGCCCCTAAAATAAAAATAAAACGAACCTTGTCGAAGTTGCTTCGGAATTGGTAAATTTTAGATATGTTGCTCCATGTATGTTAAACATCGTTGAAATAATAAACCCTCCGGCAAACGTGTCGGAGGGTTTATGGTTCCAGATTATCTTCTTTGAAAAGTGGAGATGCAAAAAAAATATCTATTCCAATCTCCAGCCCCTGGCACATCTCATGGATAATCCGCAGCTTTACGGAATCGTAGGAACAGTTGATGATGTTGCCTATGGTAGATTTGGGTACGCCGCTTTTCATGTACAGCTGATACTGTGTCATGTTTCTTTCGCTCAGCAATTCTGATAGGCGTTTGCTGACCGCCTGATTCAGTTTCAATTTTACTCACCGTCCCTGCTCCTGTACTAAAGTTATTATATGAGCAGGTATGTGAAAATTGGTCCCTGTGACTGTACTAACACGGCTGTTTGCGGTATTATGGGATCAGGGGTGTTATTGATGAATGTTACCTTTTGCGGCCATGCACAGATTTGGCAGAGTCAAGAAATAGAGAAATGGCTGTTCGATGTAACACAAAGCTTGATTGAACAAGGGGCGGCTACATTTTATCTCGGTGGCTATGGTGCTTTTGACAGCTTGGCAGCATCAGTTTTACGAGAGCAAAAGAAACGCTATCCACACATCGAGCTGGTTCTTGTATTGGCCTATCTCAATACTGGGTATGGCGTTTCCAGCTATGACAGTACGGTGTATCCGCCCCTGGAAACCGTGCCGCGCCGGTTTGCCATCTCTCACAGGAATCGCTGGATGGTGGAGGCAGCTGATGTAGTGGTCGCTTATGTTCTTCACGATTGGGGTGGAGCTGCTACGACACTGCGATATACAGAGAAAATAGGTAGGCAGATTGTTTTGTATCCTGTGTTAAGGATTGGAGTTGACAAAGCAGGAAAATGAAATGATTTTTAGCTTGAATTTTTCAATCTCAAACGCTAATACAGTTATAGTGTATTAGCGTTTCTGTATATATCTCTCGCTACTCCGTATACTATGTATTAACGACATAGAAAGGAGCGGCGGAGACCGTATGATCGACAAACGCATAGGTGAACGGATCAAACAATGTCGTGAAAGATTGGGCCTGACGCAAGACCAGTTTGCAGAGCGGCTGGGCTTGACTACAAATTATATTTCCACCGTTGAAAGAGGCGCTTCATTTCCTCGCTGTGAAAAGCTGATTGCCATTATCAACGGACTTGAAGTATCCGCAGATGCAATTTTTTGCGATGTCATTACACACTCCAATGAATACCTGAGTGGCCAGCTTTCAGAGGAGTTGAAGCAACTTCCCCCAGAGGAGCAACAACGAATCTTAGAAATTGTAGAGCTGATGGTTCAGCAAGTGAAAAAGAAATTAAAATGATTGATTTTGTGGGCTACAAGGGAATCTTGTAGCCCATCGTCTTTTTTCGACATAATTCTTTCTGCGTATGGTATACTGTGTATTAGCATTATAGAACAATTTTCTAATACATAGGAGTCGAGCGAAATGATTACAAAATTTGTTGAACTATTTGGTGCATCGAAATCATCATCTTACTGCTCAGACGGGCGTACCTGTGCCTTTACAGGACATAGGCCACAGAACCTGCCCTTCAGATTTAACGAGTCCGACAAGCGATGTATCGCGCTTAAAAAGCAACTGCGAAAACTCATTGTTCAGTTAATCGAGCAGCACAGTGTCACACACTTCATTTCAGGGATGGCTATCGGTGTGGATATGTATGCCGCAGAAATTGTCCTTGATCTGAAGGCCGAGTATCCACACATCACACTGGAAGGTGCAATTCCCTGCGAGACACAAGCTGCCAAATGGTCTGAGTCTTTGAGAGATCGCTATTTCAAGATTGCCGAGCAATGCGATAAGGAAACCATGCTGCAAACACAATACACACCGAACTGTATGCAAAAGCGAAATCGCTATATGGTAGACCAAGCTGATGTTTTGCTGGCTGTTTGGGATGGGACACCAAGTGGAACCGGCTCCACAGTAAAATATGCGAAAACGCAAGGCAGGACGGTTTGGATTATCCACCCCAAGTCACTTGAGATAAAATATATATAAGTTTAACAGGGTTGACAGTTCGAAGATATAAAGCAAAACCGCCGGAAAAGACCCTCTCTCGAGTGTATTTCCGGCGGTTTCTTCTGATGATATTGAGTCATGTTCCGCTTAGCCAGTAATTTGGAAATGTGTTTACTGACTGCCTAATTTAGCTTTAAGCTCGCTCACCGTCCTCGCCCCTATCTAAAGTCAGTATATGGGCAGGAATAAAAAATAGTCTCTGTACCTGTACTAATGCCAATGTCTGAGGTATTATAGAAAAAAGGGTGTTATTTGACGAATGTGACCTTTTGCAATCAAGCCCAAATCTGGTAAAGCGAAGAAGTAGAAAAGTGGCTTTTTGATATAACACAGACTTTGATAGAACAAGGAGCAAACCACCTTTTATCTTGGAGGCTGCGGAGACTTTGACAGTTTGGCAGCATCAGTCCTTCGAAAACAGCAGAACCATTAATCCTTCTCTTGGCCTAAAGAGTTAATATATGTAACGTTGAATGACGTTTTGTAAAATGATGTTCCGTGGCTTTTGAATAAATTGACAAAATTAACAACTCAATGTAAAATATTAAGTGATTTACTACAAAATAGACTGACTTCAAACAGATATTTTTAACCACAATAAACCAAAGAAGGAAGGGCCTTTAAATATGGGAGTTGAATCCAAGTGGTTGCTTACCGATAGAGAAAAGAATGACTTTATAGAAACGTTGACTCCTAATTTGACCGTATTAAGGACAAAGGCCCAAATATCGCAAGAAGAGCTTGCTAATCTTATTGGTGTATCCAGACAAACTTACAGTTCAATAGAGAGAAAAGTCAGAAAAATGTCATGGAGCACCTATTTATCGTTAGTTCTTTTTTACGACCACAATGAGAAAACTCATAAGATGATTCGTCAGTTATCGATTTTCCCAAGGGAACTGATTATTCGCTTCAATGATGGAACCGATTATTCCAACCCTGAATTGAGTGGACTTTTGGGAAATGATGCAAAAACTGTTGTTGAATATCTTGATGAGCAAGCTAAAGTTGCTATCCGGGCATTAGTCATGGTGGAATATGCAAGGTGCAGAACCAAGAACAATGGCATGTCGGTAGAATAAAGGTACTTATGCAATATTACAGATAAAGGTGGCTATGCGGTTGCAGTTAGGAAAAGAATTGAATTTTATAAATAATTTTGAATTACAACTCTATCACCTGTTAGGTATTCAGCAATTCCGTAAGGCAATCCTTTGGCTTGAAAAAATAAAGCACCATGGGATGAACCGTAGAAATGAAAATTATCATCTATCGAACTTCGACTTGATCTCATTAGAACGATATACTGGCTTTTTAGTTTACAATGCGTTTTTGCATTGTATTAGCCTGATTTTTACTGTGCTGTATCTAATTTTATCAATAACTATCAATCTTCATAATGTGGTTGTTGATGTGATTATAATTGTTTTAACGATTATTAACGTATATTGCATTATTTTACAAAGAGCCACTTACTTAAAGCTAAAGGAACAACGGCTTAAGTGTTACAAAAAATTTTTGCGCCGAATTGACTCGCGTACGAAAGAGAAAATAAAGAGAGTTTATGCCAGGAAACCTCAAGAACTCCAAGATGATTACGAAGTTCTTGCGAGAATGAAAAATGCTTTTGAGCATCATAGTGATTGTGTTCTTACTGCTGCCGATAGTGAAAATTTGAAGCGTATTTTCCAATGTATTGAACCAAAGTCAAAAAAGAAACCAGCATTTCAAGCTAAGGAAAATTCGGAAGTTAGTTTGATAGGTAAATGCAACTCTATTTCTGGACCATATACTAAACTGCAAATGCGTACAGATTGGCTACAAAGAAAACTTGGTTTACCAGGGGTCAAAATGCTTGATCGTACTGTAATCATAACTGAAGATGCAGAATGCGAGGCACTTTACAAAAAATTAGTGCCTGAAGACACAACGTATAATATGTACTTTGCTTGCGTACTGTTGCACGAGATCTTTACCCAAGCAGTGGATAAGGTGAGGCACAATGAAACTTAGCGTACACGGCCAAAATAATATGTCAAGCTTTAAATTAAAGCAGTACTTTACCAGCATCCTATCTACTGAATTTGCAAACTGTGGATTCAACATTATTCTTGGGTTTGAGTCAAGTTTCAAAACCCGAATTTGCACACTATATTTTACTAATAGTAAGCAGATTGATATTTGTGTCAATCTTGGATATGTTAAAAAATCTATTGATACCATTGGCAGCTCTTTTTTATTTAAAGTATATTATTGCGCGATATTTATTGCTGAGTATATAAAACAGATAGAACGAGCAAAAAAAAGTGTGCCCCAGAGCTACTTTGAGGGCTTAACATTTTTGAATGCAATTGAGGTTTGTAGGTCCAATAAAAAAGTCAGTGTATATTCTCCGCTGTCTCATTGGAATGAGAAACCCAAACGAACATATTGTATACGCCCTATTGAAATAAGCAGTGCAATAAACTCGCTAAATAAAATTAGACTGCTCACGCCAACAAAATTGAACGCACAGGATATAGAAACAATTAGAACATTTTGTCATAGCCTTCTGTTATATGCCGGGCTTCCAGAGGTTGCATATGTTCACTCAAATATTCCAGTGTACTCAATGAGTGATTCCCTCCAGAGATTAGCAGATATTATCCTAAAGGAACCCGCAGTAGTAGATGAATTCCCAATACTTGCTATGGCTCCATTCGAGCGAATTAAACAATTAACTATAGGTGATATGTTTCTGTTTTGTGTTCAATCGGATAGCAAATTTTTAATGGGCATTGCCATTCGTTTAATTGCCTTTTTACATATGTCACAGGATATGGGGCTTGATGACAGTATTTATAGAAAGTTAGTGCATGAAATAAATTCGTATGTTGATTATAGCATTTCTTATTGCAATGGATTGTCGAAATTAGATAGATGCTTAATCAAGGATAACTTATTTGCGATTAAGATGGCTATAAAATCAATCAATAATTATCTAAATATCTGTGGAACAGGTGTGAATGCGGGCAATATCCATCCAATAGGATAAATGCGCAGTCATACTTTAGTCACAGCACGAAGTGGAGGGGGAACAATGAGTAGCGGAGTCGAGTCTGATGGAGTAATTGCAGCGGCAGTTATGCTACCCGTTGGCCTAACTGTTGGTGCTGCTCTTGGAGCTGGTTGGTTAGCGTGGCAAGCGGGCAAGTTGGTGATTGAAGCGAATAGAGCTGCAGACAGGCAGATTGCAGAAAAGAAGCGACAGCTTGAAGAAGCGGCTATGCACCGCAAGCGATCAGCTTTAGCGGCACACAGTCAACTTGTAGATATGTGTACACAGCTTCTTTCTCAGATAGATGGAAATAGTGCTACGGCAAGTATACTTGATTTTGCAGAGCTTGAGCGACTCAGAACAGAATTACACAATATTTGCCACGAAAGCATGCCTGAAGATGTAATACAAATCGAAAGTCTTAATTCCCTTGGCTTTTTGAAACTGGAAAAGATGGTTGCTAAGCAGCAATACTTATCCAGTTTGCAGATTGAAAGCAATAGTGCAGGTTTGTACAGAGGTCTTTCTCTTGCTGATTTGATGCTTGATATGAAGGTAGCTATAGCTGCTATGAAGATTCAAGCAACTGATGGCAAAGATGTTCGTACTGCAGACCCAATTGTTTTGGAGCGTGTGAAGCTTAACGAAAAGTTAGCAAGTGTCACAGTTCGAACTATGGCAGCATTGGAATATATTGCAGAGCTTTCTTCCTCTTATGGCCTGTCTGCATCCAGTAGAGCGTGGTTCCATAGTTGTTTTAATGGCGTAGACGAGCAAATCAGGGTTCTGTATATGCCTTCTACATCAAATGCTGACTTAAAAAAAGGTATCAAACGCTTAGAAGGGTTGCTTGAACAGTACGATATGCTCGTTCCGAGCATCGAAAGCGACCAAAAGAAATTTGTTGTCCTTTACCAAGTATATGTGGATGCATCTAAGGCGCTTGGAGAGTCAGTAGAGAGCATGAAGTCTTTTAAGAGCTTAAAAGCACTTGAAGAAAGGCTTTTGTTCTTGAAAAAGCGTTCTGAAAAAGCACAAGAATGTGCAGAGATTTATCAGAAGCTCGGTCCTGCTGCGTACATCTGCTATGCTTGGGATCAAGAATTGCGTGCCCTTGGCTACGAGGTACATACACGAAAAGACATTGCAGAAATGGCAAGACACAAACCTCAACATGCTCACCTTGGCGAAAGCAAGCTACCATTCTATCATTGGAATAATGATGATCTAACTCAACTGTATTCGATGACATCGGAGTGCTCTCTGCAGGTTATTGTTCATGATGATGGTTCCGTCACAATGCAAGCAATTTCGGATGCAGACGATAATGAAGCAAAGGCAGTTCAATCTGGGCATTGTTCGCTGCTCTCGAAGTTGCATGAGAACTTGAGAAAGAATTGGTTTGTTATGTACGATTATCAAGAAACTACATCGCCGGATGAGGTCACTTCAGTTGCTGAATGGTTTGGTTCCGAAGATAGTGCATGGAAACCCGATAGAAAAGACATTATCACAGAGCAACGAAGAAAAAGCAAAGATGAAAGTCGAGCTAAGCAATCTCAGTAAAGGAGAACGACGATGAATAGGATTCCGTGTAAAAAATGTCCTCAATGTGGACTTTATAACGACTTTACTGTTGAGGAATGTGAATGTGGGAAAAAACTGAATAGTATCGAAGCACAGTTTGTTGATACGGATGAGATTTCCCCAGAAGAATACGGAGAGATTGAAAGTTCTTTGAAGGTGTACGTGCAAAAATGTTCTGCTTGTGGGGCGTTGAACTATACCGATGATCCGTCCAATCCGGTGAAAGTGTGTTACAACTGCCATAAAACAAGAATTGCCGCAATAGCTCCTGTTAAATGTGTAGAAGCAGATAGCGAAGACGAGAAAAAGATTTCTACACCAGAAGCTGAAATGGGAAATGGTTTTAATGCACAACAAACTGCGAACCAAGTTGCGCAGGATTACCCGTTCTATGCCGATAATGACGATGAAGATGATGACGACGATGATTCTGCACAATGGCAAAGTATTTTGGGCAATATCCAAAAAACTGTTGGAGGTGTACCGGCAGCAAAAACAAGTCAGTCACATACTCAGCAAGAGACTGAAGAAAAAGTCATACGGGGTCCGAGTCGCCTCTACGATGACGACGATGATGACGATGACGAGGTAGGTGATTGGTCGGATATTCTTGGTACAACTGCAAAGACAAGCTCCACGCTAACTCCAAAGAGGCAAGCTTGTCCAACACTTACGAAAAAGGAAATTACATTAACAGCAATACGATTTGGGCGACTGTCTTTTACGATTGAAGTCGATCAAGATACCTATATGTTGGGACGGTCTGCAAATCAAGGCGCTTTTCTCTCCCAAGATGGACGAGTAGGTAATGAGCATTGTTATCTTTTCTTTAGAAATGGAAACTGGTTCGTAAGAGATAACAATTCGAAAAATGGCACCGCAGTTAATTCACGAGATATCGGTTTAAACGGAGAATGTATGTTAAGCGATGGAGATGAGTTGAAATTGGGGCATCACCCTGACTCTGTGGCTTTTCGTATATCCATAAAGTAAATGTTAATTGCTCGAATATTATCTCCCGTTCATTCACTGGGCCCAGGAGAACGGGTTTGTGTTTGGACGCAAGGCTGTAACAAGCGGTGCAGAGGATGTATTTCCCCAGAGTTGCAGCCTTTTACTGGGAAACAAATAGACGAAAGTGTTTTGGCTAATCTGATTATCCAAGTTGCTCAAAAAGGTAACTGCAAAGGTATCACCATATCTGGTGGAGACCCTTTTGAGCAACCAAAATCATTACTGAAGCTGTTAAAAATACTGCATGATAAGGTTAACGATATATTGGTCTATACAGGCTTTGAACTTGCTGATATTCAAAGTGGTTCGTTAGGGATAGACGCCAAAACCTGCTTAGAGTATCTGGATGTTTTAATTGATGGGAAGTATGTTGATGAGTTGAATCAGAATGATTGTGTACTGAGAGGTTCTACCAACCAAACAATTCATTTCATCAATGAAGGTCTTGCTCCACTATATGCTGAATACATGAAACAAGGGAGAATACTGGAAAGCTTTGTACATGACCAAACTACGATAGTCACTGGCATATTCAACAAGGAGGAACCGATGTGAACGAATACACAATTCCAAAATGGCAACGGGAGTTGCGGTCGTTCTTGGGGATTAAGAGTGGCATCATTCTGGAAGGAAATGTTTACGATGAATTTCCGAGATTTCGATACGAAGGTAGCGAGGTAACATTTCTCGATGCTGATAACATGGATCAAACCATTTTAAGTTTAGTCAAAGAAGAAACAACAGCTGTTTTCTTCTTTGATCCTGTTGATGGATTTTATTGTTATGAAAATTCCATTGATGCTCAGAGAAAGATGCTATCTCCCCTGTTTGAAGGGTACTCCACGAATGAGATAACTAAAAATCACGGTTGCACCGTTTGTCTAATGCCCAGCGAAAAGAAAAAGGGGTGCAGAGGTTCTGCTGAAACAGAACAGTACATTTGGGTCAGCGAGATTATACGCAGAACAATGTCGGACAAGGTCCCATATTCAGATAAAGAGAATGTGATATTCGTGCTAAATTTTGCTTCTCGCTTAGATGCTTGCAATTTGCGGGAGGCTGAGTCCAATACCATGTTTTTAAATCTGATGGCAGCTACGACAGCAGTACAGACTTCACAATTGTCATGCAACTCAATCATCATGGTAGTTGATAAATATAACGACATACCCGCATGGGTATATTTGAACAATCCCAACATACGCACAATTTCTGTTTGTGTACCAGACAGAAATACACGACGGTTGTATCTCGAAAATCTGTATGGTGAGTTGACCCCCTTCCAGTTACTTAGTCAGGAAAACTATGATCCTGGCAAACAGTTTGTTGCCGAAACAGAAGGCTTACAGTTACAGGAATTAAGGCAAATACTGCAACTGGCTTATAAAAAAGATATTAAGCCGCAGGACATAAATCTTGCGTTTAGATTGTACAAATACGGTGTTCTTGATGACCCGTGGGAAAATCTTGAAAACGACATACTTGTACATATTGAGAGCAAGTTGGAGGAACGTGTAAAGGGACAAGACGAAGCGATTGGAAAAGTAAAAACGGTCGTTACACGGGCAGTTAAAGGCTTGTCTGGATTGCAGCACTCTGGAGCTTCACACAAGCCTAAGGGTATCCTATTTTTTGCAGGCCCTACCGGTGTCGGTAAGACCGAGACGGCAAAAGCTTTGGCTGAATCCATTTTTGGTGACGAAAACGCTTGTATCCGCTTCGACATGAGTGAGTATAGATTAGAGCAGAGCGACCAGAAATTGTTCGGTGCGCCTCCTGGATATGTGGGGTATGAAGGCGGTGGACAGCTCACTAACGCTGTTAAAAACCGACCGTTTAGCGTTATTCTCTTTGATGAAATCGAAAAAGCTTCGCCTACAATATTGGACAAGTTTTTGCAAATCCTTGAGGATGGTCGTATGACGGATAATCAAGGAAATACCGTTTATTTTGGAGAGACTATTATTATCTTTACAAGTAATATTGGTTTGACTAAAGAGGATACAAACCCGCAGAATGCCTTTAGGACAACCCCACATCGAGTACCTACGATCACTATTGAAGACCCGATGGTTGAAGACACTCCGGAGTTCAGGAAAAAAGTAACAGCAATCTTGACCGAAGGAGTAAAGTCATATTTTAATGATAACGGGCGCCCGGAACTTCTTAATCGTCTGGGGGAAGATAACATTGTGGTTTTCCAGTTTATCAACAAACACGATGCAGAAAAAATCTGTGACTATAAGCTGAGCAAGATTTGCAAGACGATTAAAGCCGAAAAGAATATAGATATTATCGTGGATGGCATTGTTGATATGCTTCACGAAAAAGCAGTTATGGAAAGAGCTAATGGTGGTCGTGGTGTCGGCAATATGTTAGAGCGCGAGTTCCTTAATCCTCTGGCAAGTTACATTTGCACTTTGCCAGATATGCCATCCGTTTTGAAATGCCATACCACAGATGGCGGCATAGAATTTGAGGTGATGTTGAATGAAGATTGATTATGCCGCCAGGGTAGAAATAGGCCCAAAAGAAACAAATGATGATAGAGTCTTAATCGACGGACAAATACTCGATATGACTTCCCGTGCCGGTGAATTGGTAGTCCCCGCTATTGCCGTTGTATGCGATGGTTGCGGCGGTTATGATGGCGGTGGTATCGCAGCTCAAACGGTTTTAGAGCTTCTTTCTTACGAAAGTCCTGAAACTTTGGAAGATACAAATTATCTCGCACAAGTATTAGATAATTGTACACAGGCAGTCTTTGAAAAGAAAGCAGCAATGCCCTCCTATTCAAAGATGTGTACCACCGTTGCAGGGTGCGTCTTTCTAAATAACTCCATTGTACTCTTTCATTCTGGTGACAGTAGAGTGTATCGGTACGATGGATGGGGATTAGCAAGAATGACTGTTGATCACTCTGCTGTACGGCAGATGATTGATATGGGACAAATCACGGAAGAAGAAGCGCTCACAAGCCCCAACAGAAACGTGATTACACGATGTATAGGGGCTTCCTGTCCTCCCCCTGAAATATATGTTGCAAATACGGCCATTGCAGCTGGAGAAAAGTTTTTGTTGTGTTCTGACGGTTTGTGGGAAAGCGTTTCCACAGAGCAAATTAAAGAGATCTTATCAAGAGATATTCCGATTGATGAAATGGTCAATGTATTGGTTGAAACTGCACTTAATCAGGGTAGTGATGACAATATTAGTGTTTGCATTTGTGCTGCTCGTGGAAGCATAGCAATCGCCGAACACAAACCTTTTGTTTTAGAATAGAGAGAGGAGAAGCCACTATGGAGTCTGGAATGAATGGGCGTAAAGCTACACAAGTCGACGAAGGTTGGAGAACTGAAGGGGCGTCCGATGGGCGCAGAGCGACCGAGGTTGATGAGGGTTGGCGCAACGCTGGTGACGGCAGAAAAATGACCGAGGTTGATGAGGGTTGGCGCAACGCCAGTGACGGCAGAAAAGCGACCGAGGTTGATGAGGGTTGGCGCAACGCCAGTGACGGCAGAAAGGCGACTGAGGTTGATGAAGGCTGGAGAACCGGAAGTTCGTCTGCTGGGCGCAAGGCAACCGTCGTTGATGAAGGCTGGCGTAATACTGCGGCAGATATGTTAGATCCTGCCAACATTATGAATAAAGCAACCGCAAACCACTTTGCTACACTCGAGGAGTTTCAAGAAGCAGTTGCCAAACTGCCCCAGCTGACTTCTTCCACCAACAATGTATATCCTGTAAAAAAGACTATTTCTACTGCTGGTGGCGAGTCTATTATTCTGTTGTGTTCTGACCCGGATGGTAAAGATGTAGTTGCTAAAGTGTACTATGAACCCGTCAATAGTGCTGGTTCTTCTATCTCTGCTCGCACTCGTGTGTTGGAATACATGGGAACTGAAGAAGGACAAAAGTATACCCTTGCAGTGTCTGAAATTGGTTTGGTGGAGTTTGGAAACAGCAGATACTACTTTGAAATCACGCCTTTCGTCGTTGATGGCGATATTTCCGATGATGGAGCGTTCACCTTTGACGAAATATGTGCCCTGACAAGGCGGTTAAACGAGGCAATTCACAGCATTCACAAGTTTGGACTTTTGCATAGAGATATTAAGCCACACAACATATACAAGATGAATGGTAGTGTGGTATTGGGTGACTTTGGCGTTGCCAAGATTGCAGAGAATGGAAAAGCTAATGTAACACGCCATGTTGTTGGCACAGACGGATATACTGCCCCAGAGCTTCGTCTTGGCCTGACCGATTCGCCTGCTTTTATCTACGATGACAAAAGTGACTACTACTCTCTTGGTGTAACCCTGGGCTCTCTTTTTGAAGGACATTTCGTATATGAGAACATGAATGAAGCCATGATGTTGGTTTCTGTTCGTAATGGCAAACTCCCTTTAACAAGAGTTGATCCGAAAAGAGAACAGCTCGAAAACCTCTTAAATGGTCTATGCAAGTTCGATCCTCAATACCGTTTTGGTTATGAGGATGTTAATCGTTGGTTAGCTGATCATAATTATACTGGTGGTATTGTTGAGGAAGAATGGCCAAAAGCATTCCGTATGTTGGGCGGAGAATTCCGTGATGAAAAGAGCATGTTCTTGGGCATCACAAAGGACGAGGAGCATTGGAACGAAGCCAAAGAAATGCTTTACGACAAAACCATAGAAGAGTTCTTTAAGTCCTTTAGAACTGATCTGTCAAGAGCTGCCAAAGTGGCTGAGGAACTTTATCGGCGTGAAGATAGGGACAAAGGACTTGCAGTTTTCCTCAAGAGCTTGTTTGCGCCTGGTCGCATTGTTTGGAAGGGTTATAGCTTTGACAGTCTGCAGGAATTGGGCAATAAAATGGTAGTAGCAAAAACACCTGCAGCATATGGTGAAATTCTTCAGAAGCATTGTATTTCTCACTGGCTCGCTCATACAGAGGGTATTAACGTAGATGAAGAAACTAAGAAGTTGGTTGACGAAATCGAAGCATTATCTGTAAGTGAACCGGAAATTGCCTGCTATTGGTTCGGCAACTCTTTTGCTGCAAAGAGACAACTCACCATTTGTGAGAAAACTGTATCAACTGTTCCTCAACTCGTTGAAGCAATGTTTACTACTCCGCTCACTTTCTACAAAGGAGATGGTCTGAAAAAGATACTTGACCGCAAAGAAGGTGCGGATTTTTATGGTTTTCTCTTTGCTTGGGGCTTTAGAAAAGTTGTAGATAAAGAATGGGAACATGTGGGTGAGTGTGATGTGTTTAACAAGACTATCCTCTTGCTCTCAATGATGGATCTTATTGCTACTAAGGCAAGTGCGAATCCAGTGATTATTCGAGACTTTTTTGTCAAGTATGGACCGGTTGGGATTGCTACCTACACTAAGCGACTCCTTGGGCAAGATGACAAGGTATATGTGCCTTTGGATGCAGATGGGAAACAAGCCATTTCCAGAATTACCAGTTACCATGAACCAGATTCCGGTACGGTAGACGAACTCTATAGGGCGTATGCTCCTCTCATTGAGAGCGTTGACAGCTTCAGGAGAATTTTGATTGATAATCCCTTCTGCGTTGTTACCGGTGTATACGAAAACAAGGGTGTAATGTGCACAAACCTTATTGGATGCTTTGCGTTTAATATTTTTGAGCGACTTGCTCCTCTCGGTTTTAGTACATTTATTGAAACTGCCGCAGGAGGTATGAAACAATGACATTTAGCGAAAACATTTCTCTGCAGAATTATGTTGATTCTGCAAACCAGAAATTCAATGAAAGTGAACATACACTCTCTGAAATAGAGGGCAGTTTTCAAACAAGGATGAATGGAAAGACAACCACTGGTTTGGTAGCTGCTATGTTTGGTACAGCTTGCTGGCTTGTAGCCTTCTGTGCTTTTTTCTGGTACATCAGAGGATACGTGGATAGTACATTGAGCATTGTTTGTCTTGGCATTGGATTGGCTCTGGTTGCTTCCTTGTTGATTGATGAAATTATTGGCTTTTCCTACTATGGGAAAATTTCCTCCTATAAAAACAATATTACGCAACTTAAAAACCGCGTGAACGTGGGTAGAAGTTCCATCAAAACAAATCAAGATATTTTTATGAAATCTGGTGACGCTGGTTGGAATCACCAGCTTTCTGTAGGAACTTCAATTCCTGATGAAGCAGCTTCAATCGAAAGTACTATAAACGGTATGGAGTCTTTGAAGGGGGGGGTTATTAGCGGACTAAAGAATATTCTCTTCTTCGCCTTTGTTATTGTTGTTACTGGTGTTGGCTCGTGGACACTATTTGGGACTGCCGGAGAAATTATTAGCAGCATTACCGGCGAATCGCTTGAAAGCGATACATTAATGACATTGTGTCTTATTGGTATGGTGATTGCTGGGATTGGAGAAGTAATCCTGGCCAAACTTGCATGGGGCCATACAGACTGTTCCGTAACAAATATTACACTCTGGATTGCTCCCTTGGGGCCTGTGTTATTCTTGGTGTTAGTTACTGCAGTAACACTTGTTATAATGTTGGTTATATTTATTATTTCCGCTGTGATTGCGATTCTGGGGCTTATTATGGTAGGTGGTACATTGTTTGGGCTTGCAAGTGGTGGTTAATATGAAAAGTAAGGTAAAAAAGATTCTTGAAGTAGTCTTTATCTTAGCTATTTTTGCACTCTCGGTTACCATCTTTCTATTTCGTGAAAAAATTGGACAAGTCCATGATGTTGGCTATTTAGGACTGTTTTTCTTGTGTTTCTTGTCAAATTCAACTGTCCTTCTCCCTGCGCCAAGTCTGATGATAGCTGCAAGTTGTGCACTAATTATGAATCCATGGTTGGTGGCGCTTTTTGCGGCATTGGGTTCTACACTGGGAGAATTTGTCGGTTACGCATTTGGTACAGTTACAGAGGATCTATCACCAAAGTTTCAAAATTTTGTCAAGAAGCTAACGAGCAAAATACATAATCAAACCATATTAGTATTTATTTTAGCTGTCTTGCCGTTACCGCTTTTTGATATTGTCGGTATATATTCTGGTGGAACTAAAATGAACTTGATAAAGTTTTCTGTTGCCTGCTTTGTTGGCAAGTTTATTAAGCTTCTTTTTTATACAAGAATATATGACATTCTGGAGTGGACGTACTCGATTATTTGATTGGGGGCTTGTTATGAGCCGCAAACAAGAAATAGCAACCAGTCTCAACGAGGTATGGGTAAAATTAAGTACTCGATGGACAGGCGAAGATTCTAATGCTTTCTATCAGCAGTACATTGCAAAGATGACCGAAGTAGTAGAAGATTTTGAGGAAGCTTGCTCCGACCTTGGTGTCGGAGCAGCCGAACTCGCAAAGAAGCTTGAACTTATTGAGTACAATATTACATAAGCGTTTTGGGGGAAACTATGAAGAAGCTACAAGAATTACTTGCTGAAGCGGCTCATTTCCGAAGCAGGAGGAGCGGCTTGGCTCAAAATCTAAGAAGCCTGGATGAAAAGCAACGCAAGGCGATGGAACAGCTGGAGGCCGAGCATTCTTCCAAATTAAATAATTATGAAAGCGAAAGACAAACCGCAATCGCCGCTATTGAGTCTCGTGCCAAAAAGGCAATCTCCGACTATGTACAGATGAAAAATAGCCTTCAGAAGTATGTTGAGCCGGTCAGACAATGGTGTTCCAAGTCTGACCTTGTAAACTATACCCCCAATCCCGCTCGTGTGAATGAAGCCGAACTCAATCAGTTAATACGGATGCTGCAAGAGCAAGGCATTATGGCTTGGATTAAGAGAACCTTCAAGTTAGATGGGTACTCCTCCAGAGCTGAAATGGCACTTGACCTTTGCAAAAAAATCGAAGATGCCTGTGCATACTGTAACGATAGAATTAGCGAAATCGAGTCCGGTGCCGAGCGTGAGCGTAGTTCCCAAGTGACCGAAACACGCCGCAAGATCGCTGCAGAGAATGAACGGTTTATCAATGAGCGAAAAAACCTTGAACTGAGACTTAAAGAAGAAAAAGAACAGGCATTGACGGCTCTCTCACGCTTTGATACATCTGCCGAACTTCAGAATATGCACTCAAAGTTAGAGAGAATGAAAATTGATGCCGAGAACTCATGCGGCGTATGGGGCGAGTATTCCGCACCTACTACCATGCCGGAAGAAGTTCTGTTATGCAATGCTAAAATCGTATTGCCTAATGAGAACGGCATAGATGAAAAAATGATATTGCCAATGTGGATAAATCTGTACGAGTGCAATATCATTGTAATTACATCCAATTCCGGGTCTTCTGCATCAACAGATTGTAAGGAAAAACAATTTGTACGGAAGTTTCTTGCCCGAATGTTAAAGACCGTTCCACCAGAATACTGTAGCTATTCCATTTTTGATTCCTTGTATAAAGGTGCAAGCCTTGAGCGTTTGATTGATGTAATGAATGTCGGAACAACCGATTTGAATTTTGATTTGTTTACAAGTGATGAAAGTGACGCAAAGGTTGTTTCTTGTGCCGAGAGAAGAAAATATCTTCGTTCTCGCCCTACAGAAATCATTAAGTTTATCGCAGGACGAAACAAGTCGTTGTTCGAATACAGTAAAGAGTCCGGAAACTTTGAGTTTCCTTTCACTTGGTATATCGACTTCAATTTTCCCGATACACCTGACAACAAATTGCTTGACGATATAAAAGAACTGTTTGTAAACGCTCCTGCAGCCGGTTATTCCTTTATGTTTGTTACTACGCCTAATGGGTATAGCAAGATCAAGGAACTTGCAAGCAAATACACTCAAACTCCTGTATTGCATATAGATGTAGATAAGTCTGTTTGTGAAAAAGACGGCGTACAAATAGATTATCTCGGTTCTGGCACGCCTAACGCCGACCAAATATACAACTTTATGACCGCATTAAAGAAGTATTATGACGAAGGAGATTTGATAAATAATAGAATTGACAGTGTGTTTGCAACCAAGGGCATTGAGCTAAGAGACGCATCCAAGAAACTTACTATTCCAATGGCGCTTGACAGTAGAGGCCGCCTCATTGATCTGGAATTGGGGGGCGAAGGAAGTGTACATGGCTTTATCTCGGGTGGAACGAATAGTGGTAAGTCCACATTACTACATACAATTATTCTTAGTGCTTGTCTGCACTATCATCCGAATGATTTAGAAATATGGCTTATTGACTACAAACAGACCGAGTTTTATCTCTACAAGAAAAAAACTCCGCCCCATATTAAATTGATTGGTGTAAGTAAAACTCCCGACTTTACTTTCAGTTTGCTTGATAAGATTGAAAGTGAGGCGAACCGACGTACCGAACTGTTGAATCGCTTTGACGCACGGGATTTGGAGGAATACAGAAGACACAAAGATGAGCCTGGGTATATCAACATTCCACGATTATTTATTGTGATCGACGAGTTTCACGAAATGAGCCAGTTTGTTTCTACTGAAACAGAATATAAGGATAAACTGGAAAACACTCTGCGTGAGTATCGTGCACAAGGTATTACCTGCCTCATGGCAGACCAAACATTTAGCACAGGTTTGAGCGGCCTCACATCTGCCGCAAAAAATCAGATTGGTTTACGAATTGCTATGAGAAACGAGGCATCTCCGCAGGAAATCAAGGACACCCTTGAAGTGGATAGAGCTTTGTACTCAGACAGTATGCAACGCACAATCGCTATAATGAGCCAGGGCGAATTTATTATGAAGGTCTATGTTCGTAATTCCAAAGGCGAGTTGACGGACATCAAACTGGAAAAGTTTAAAGGCTTGTTTACAAAGGGTGATGATATAGCACCAATCAGTAAGGCGCTCCGTTCCTTGTATAAAGGTCAATATCAAAAGGGCTTGTTATATGTAAATACAAAAGAACAGGTTTCTTGGGACGATGCGGAGCCGATGGCTCTTGATAGCCTTGAACCGTTGAGATACCCGAATATCAGGATGTATTTAGGGCGTTCTGCTACGCTGAGCCCTTGCTTTGGTTTGGATATGGGACGGCAGCCGAACGAAAACTTGGCAATTGTCGGCGGTACAGCATACCAGCGATGGGAACTCCTTTCCTCCATAATGAGAAGCTGTAAATATCGCAATTATAAGCTCCTCATATTTATGGCGGAGTTCTCTGACCTTATGAGTGATTTTGCACCAGACATTAGACGGATGTGCCAAGAGATACCTGGAGCAGAGTTGATGGAAACACTTGAAGAATGGTGTGAAAAGCTCGACACACTTGGCAATTTAATTGATGAACGAAAAAATACTGAAGATATTATTTGTGTGTTTATTGGCTTGGAAATTGCCAATGTTGAATTAAGTCGTCTTCCTGATAAGACAGGAAATTGCTCCGGTGGTTCTCGCTCCTTCCTCGATACAATCAGCAAATATGCAACACCTGTTGGCGGTAGCGAATCCGTTGAGCCGGCCCAAGAAGAACCTAATAAGACTTTCAATGCGACTCCGATAATTGATAAGATCTTCTCGTCAGGTGCTCGTAATGGTATTCGTTGTGTTACCGAAGTAAGCGTGTACAGGCAGTTTTCTAAAATACTTAAAATCAAAGATATGTGTAGACATAAAGTGGCATTTAGCATGAGTGCTGATGATTGCCTTATGTATCTCGGAAATAGTAATTTCCAAAAGAGCATTGGCCAAAACGCAGTTTATGGCGACGGCGGAAAAGAAGTTAAAAAGCTGTTGCCCTACAAATTGCAATAAATCTTAGGAGGCATGATTATGAATGTAAATACTCAAAAGATGGAGGAGTATGCTGAGTTTTTAGAGGAAAACTCAAGGAAAATTATTGCCCTTTGCAACAAGCTGGAGGAAAACCTTGTTATGGCAGTGCAATGTATGGATCAACAGAGTGGTCGTAGTGCAGCACAGCGTATGGCACAAAACCTCGAGAACATCAAAAGTAATGTTCCTATCAGCGATGATGCATGTAAACGATTGATTTTGTCCAAGAAGTATGTTAATAGTGCCGGACAAGTTTTCGGGAGGTAAGAATAATGGAATTTGTGGTAAATGAAAGTGGTTGCAGAGCATTAAGTACGGATATGCTTTCCAACTTGAAAGAAATTGCTGGACTGGTTTCGGGAATCGACAGCCAGAACGGAACCTTGAAGGCAGCTCTTGGTGATGACTATGATGCGATTGCAAGAACTGTGCGTACTATGACCAGTGAATTGAATAGCGCCTACCAGGAACTTAACACCATTATTAATGATATGAGTGAGTATATGGCACGAGTACACGAAGCCAGAGTATCTCTAAACTAAGCCGATGGAAGTAGAATATGATAAAGCTGCCTTGCAAGAATATATGAACCAAGTAGGAACTGTCGGTGAGCAAATGCACCGTCTACAGGACGAAAGCCTCAATCTCTTTAATTCTTGCAAACAGCAATACAATCGCATACATACTAAGCTCGAAGAAGTTG
>OGWU01000685.1_pt1 | contig 21936 bp, 20 predicted proteins | sample 1576071 | NCBI WGS metagenome assembly OGWU01 (sample SAMEA3541582, study PRJEB24748) | human gut metagenome | biome: human gut; feature: human-associated habitat; material: faeces | place: China | collected 2012
TGCTGGCGGCTGCCTGGGCGGCGGCCACGATCTCATAGTGCAGGCCCACGGCCTGGGCCTGTTCGGGGGTGCCGTCCGGTGTCAGGGACAGCTGCTGCATTTCATTCATGGTGTTGCCTCCTTTGGCGGCGGGCGTGTCCCGCCGGGTGTTTGCATCTGAATGCAAAAGTGTATTTTACGCGGCGCTGGTTTCCGCATTCGTTTTTTGTGCTTTCTTCGGTTTGGGCAGGGTCCATTTTTCCAGGACTTCCCGCTTCCACATGGCCACGAAATCCTGCACGGCCTTTGGAATGTGCAGTGTCTGTCCGTGGGCATACTCGTTGCAGTATCCGTGGTTCTGGATGATTTTTTTCTCTTTGACATCCACATTCAGGGTGAACCAGCTGCGCTCCGGCCGCCGGGTGTGGCGGATGAACAGGATGATCCTGCCATCTGCGTGGGCTTTTCCGTAACCTCCCACACAGTGGTGCAGCGTTTTCCCTTCCTGCACCAGCTCCTCCACACTCTCCGCCGGGCGGATGCAGATTCCGTCATGCTCCCAGGCAAGGCCCCGGCAGCGCTCGGTCATGGCTGCAAATTTCTGCTCCAGCCCCTTGTTCTGCTCGTATCGCACCGCCGAGGCTGCCCGGTCATGGGCTTGGCGCAGATGGGGCGGCCATGCCAGCAGCGGGTCAACCGTCCAATCTATCCCCAGCTTTTGCTGCATATCCCGATAGTCCCGGAGAATGTACCAATCGCAGTTTTGTTTGTTCAGATAGCGAATGGTTTTGCGCAGTTCTTCACAGCCCATGTTCCCTTTGGAAAGCATATGACGAAGGTTATAAAAAAGGTCACGCTGATGGCTACGATGATGGCCACGAAGATGGGTATGATTACGGCTATGATACCGGCTACGACAAAGGCCGTGACGACGGGTACGATAAAGGGTATAGTGATGCACTAGAAGCCATATCTTCATCAATACCTTCCTACTCATCTTACTCATCATCTGGAACAAGCTCTTCTTCTGGCACTGGTGTTTCTGGATCTGGTTCATTTATCACACCGTCTACTGATCAATCTTATACAGTTTATGTAACAAACACCGGTAAAAAATATCACCGTGCAGGATGCAGTTATCTGAAGAAGTCCAGCAATCCCATGTTTCTCTCCAGCGCCAAAGCTGCAGGGTATACACCGTGCAGCCGCTGCAATCCCCCATCTTGAAACCTTCATATTCTTTTCTTCATAACAAAAAACGCCCCTGGTGCTGGAACACCAGAAGCGTTTGATAGATCAGCTTGCTCACATGGAACAATGCGACCCGCAACCGTATTGTACCACCTCCGGGCAGGCTTTTGCAAGTGCACCCAAGGAGGTATTTTTATGCCCAAACAGAAATTAAAACGCCGCTCTGATGGCCGTTACCAGCGCAAAGTCACCCTGTCAGATGGCCGCCAGAAGATCGTCTATGGCCGAACCGAAGCGGAACTCAAAGCCGCCGTCAGCGCCCTGCTGGCAGAGGATGATGCCGGCCTGCAGGTCGGTGACCACACCCTGGTCGGTGAATGGGCCAAGATCTGGCTGAACAGCTATAAAACATCCCTTCGCGCCGCCACTGTCCGCATGTACCGCGGTTCTTATAACAAACACATCATGCCTGTACTGGGGTGTATGGAGCTTCGGGACGTCCTCCCCGTCCATGTGCGCAAGGTCATGTCCTCCATTTCCGATAAATCAGAAAGCACCCAAAGCAAAGTCCTGCTGACCATGCGCCAGCTATTCGAAACTGCGCGCCAAAACTCTTTGCTGCTGCGCAACCCCTGCGACGGCATCAAGATCACCAAACACGCAAAGAGTACATCCAAAAAGTACCTGTCTCCCGACCAGGCCGATACACTCATGCAAACGGTAACCGACCCCCGTGCGCGCGCCTTCTGCGCGTTGTGCCTTTATGCAGGGTTGCGTAAAGAAGAGGCCCTCGGCCTGCGTTGGGGCGACATCAGCCCTACCAGTATGGCCATCTCCCGCGGTGTCACGTTCCCGGACGGTAACCAGCCTGACCCCAGCATGGAACTGAAAAACCGCGCTTCCCGCCGGGTGCTCCCTCTCCCCAAAAAACTGCGGGAGATTCTTCTGGACACACCACACACCAGTGAATATGTAGTTCCGTCTGCCGACGGTACAGTTATGACCTCCACTGCCTATCAGCGTATGTGGCAGCGTAATGTCAGCGGCATGGTTGATTTTCCCGTACACGCTCACATGCTGCGCCACACCTACGCGACCACACTCTATCGTGCCGGTGTAGATCTTCGCACGGCCCAACAGCTTCTCGGCCATGCCACCATCCAAATGACAGCCGAAATTTATACCCACCTGGAGGCGGAAGACAGCTTGAAAGCAGTCCACCGCATAGACGAATATCTCGAAAAATCCACGGGGTAAATATCTCTAAAATTCTTAAAAGTAGTCAAAAAGTAGTCAGAATCCAAAACAACAAAAAGCAAAGCGCCGCAGCGGGTTAAAACCAACGCTGCGGCGCTTTTAATTTGGAGCTAGTAGTCGGACTTGAACCGACGACCTGCTGATTACGAATCAGCTGCTCTACCAACTGAGCCATACTAGCACGCAAAGGCAACAATAATATTATACAGATTTTAGCGCGTAAGTCAACCCCCGCGGCAAAAAAAGTATATCTTACTGTTACCCATGCATCTTTGTATTTACAGCAGTTTCTCAGAGGATCTGCAAATCAGTGCTTTTCGTCTTCCAAAGGGAATTTCTGCTTGTCGTGCACGCTGATTTCCCTGCCCAGTTGCACCTCAATGAGTTTGAGTTCGCTTTCGGCCAGAATGGTATGGCGGCACCCTGCCTTCATAACAATCACGTCGCCTGCTTTGACGGCGCGTTTTACGTCATCCACAATGGCACAACCTCTGCCGGAAACAACCGTCCACACTTCATCACGGCGGCTGTGGCTGTGATAGTTCATCCGATGCCCAGGATTCAGGGTGACCTTGATGGTGAGACTTTCATCCTCCACATCGAGTACGCGGAAACTGCCCCAGGACTTTTCCGCAAACATAATCTGCTGGTTAATGGCGTCCACAAAGGGTTTAATATAGCTGGATTGATCTTTGTCTGAAACCAGAATTCCTTCAGGACTGGCAGAAACCACCACATCCTTGAGGCCCATGCAAAGAACCGGGACGTCCAGTTCGTTGAGCACATGAACGTTGTGGCAGGTATCATCCAGAATGGCTTTGCCGATGCTGGGGTCTTCCATGGCTTCTGTCAGCGTATTCCAGGTTCCCATGTCCTTCCATTGTCCCGCAAAACGCATGACCTGAATTTCAGGCTCTTTCTCTACCACAGCATAGTCAAAACTGATTTTCTGCAGCGATTCATATTTTTCAAACAAATCCCGGTAATCGGCAAAGTCGATCAGTTCATGGGCACGGTCCAGCACATACCGCAGCTTATAGGCAAAAACGCCGCCGTTCCACAGGGCGCCCTGCGCAATATAGGCCGCTGCCGTTTTTGCATCCGGCTTTTCCTTGAAGGTTTTGACCTTGCTGACCGCCTCCGCTGACTCGGGAATGATGTAACCATACTTTTCGCTGGGATAGGTCGGCTCAATGCCCATCAAGGTCAGGTTGGCCGCACCGGCCGCCGCCAAATCCGAGAGCTTTTTCAAAGCCTCAAAATAATCATTGTTTACATAAGGGTCTACAGGGCACACCACCACCGGTTCCTCCGGCGAGACGCCCTTGACGTCATGCAGATAGGCCGTGGCCAATGCAATTGCCGGAAAAGTATCGCGGCGACAAGGCTCCACACAGACACCGACCGCATCCCCAAGCTGATTATGGATGGAACTGACCTGTGTCTTGCTGGTCGCAATCGTTACATTCGCATCGGGGTCCACCGCGGTAATTTGCCGATACACGCGCTGCACCATGGACTCGTATCCGGTTTCTGTTTTGAAAATTTTGATAAACTGCTTGGACCGTATATCATTGGACAGCGGCCACAGTCGTTTACCGGATCCACCGGAAAGCAGAATTACATTCATGGGAAGTTTTCCTTTCTCTCATGATCACGGATTCAGCGCTCAGCCCGCATGGGGTTATGCAGGAAATCCTCATACGAGAGGCGCAAGCCATCTTCCAGTTCCGTTTTATAGGTCCAGCCCAGTGCCGTTGCCTTGCTGACATCCAGCAATTTGCGCGGCGTGCCGTTGGGTTTGGAGGTATCCCACTCAATTTTCCCGGTGTAGCCCACCACTTTGGCAACAAGCTCCGTCAGTTCTTTGATGGTAAGTTCCTTGCCGGTACCGGCGTTGACCGTTTCGTTGCCGGAATAGTTGTTCATGAGGAAGACGCACAGATTGGCCAGGTCGTCTACATACAGAAATTCACGCAGCGGGCTGCCGTCGCCCCAGCAAGTCACACTGGGCAGGTTCTGCATCTTTGCTTCATGGAAACGCCGGATCAGCGCCGGCACCACATGGCTGTGGGTCGGATGGTAGTTATCGTTGGGGCCATACAGGTTGGTAGGCATCACACTGATATAATCGGTTCCGTACTGGCGGTTGAGGAACTCGCAGTACTTCAGGCCGCTGATCTTGGCCAGTGCATATGCCTCGTTGGTTTTTTCCAGCTCGCTGGTCAGCAGGCAGTCTTCCTTCATAGGCTGCGGGGCCATGCGCGGATAAATGCAGCTGGAACCCAGGAATTCCAGCTTTTTGCAGCCATTCTCCCAGGCTGAATGAATCACATTCATCTCCAGGGTCATGTTGTAATACATGAAATCCGCCAGTGCTTCCTGGTTGGCTACGATGCCCCCAACCTTTGCCGCCGCCAGAAAGACATATTCCGGCTTTTCCGCCGCAAAGAAGGCTTCTACATCGGCCTGACGGCAGAGATCCAGTTCTTTGTGGGTGCGGGTAATAATATTGGTATAGCCCTGGCGCTGCAGTTCCCGCACGATGGCGCTGCCCACCATGCCACGATGGCCTGCCACATAAATCTTTGCATTTTTTTCCATCATAATTGTTCGCTTCTTTCTTAATGTCAGGAGAAAACCTTTGTCTGTTTTTTCAGATTATTTGATGACGCCTTTTTCCAGGTACTCCGCCAGGTTGGTCTGGATGTGCTCCTCGGCACGTTCCACCGCAACCTTCTTCATGTCATGGTCAACCATGATCTTCACCAGCTCCTCAAAGCTGGTCTTGGTCGGGTTCCATCCCAGTTCTTTTCTCGCCTTGCTGGGATCGCCCCACAGGTTCACAACATCCGTCGGGCGGTAGAAGTCCGGACTAACCTCAATGAGGACCTTGCCGGTAGCGCGATCGATCCCCTTTTCTTCCAGTCCTTCGCCGACAAATTCCAGCTCGATACCCACATGGTGGAACGCCAACTGGCAGAATTCACGCACCGAATGCTGCACACCCGTAGCGATCACAAAGTCTTCCGGCTTGTCATTCTGCAGAATCAGCCACATGCACTCCACATAGTCTTTCGCATAACCCCAGTCACGCAGGCTGGAAAGATTGCCGAGGTAAAGCTTATCCTGCTTGCCCTGCGCAATGCGGGCCGCCGCCAAGGTGATTTTGCGCGTCACGAAAGTTTCGCCGCGGCGCTCCGATTCATGGTTGAACAGAATACCGGAGCAGCAGAACATGTTATAGGCCTCGCGGTATTCCTTGACAATCCAGAAGCCATACTGCTTGGCCACTGCATAGGGGCTGTAGGGATGGAACGGGGTATTCTCGTTCTGCGGAACTTCTTCCACCTTGCCGTACAGCTCGCTGGTGGAAGCCTGATAAATCCGGCAGGTCTGTGCCAAGCCACACAAGCGCACCGCTTCCAGCACACGCAGCACGCCGGTAGCTACCACGTCTGCCGTATATTCCGGCACATCAAAGCTGACCTGAACATGGCTCTGGGCTGCCAGGTTATAGATTTCATCGGGGCGTACACTGCCAATGACAGCCATCAGGCTCATGGAATCCCCAAGGTCGCCGTAATGCAGATGAAAATGAGGATGTCCCTCCAAATGCGCAATGCGCTCGCGATAATCTACCGAGGAGCGGCGGATCATGCCATGCACGTCGTAACCTTTATCCAGCAAGAATTCCGCCAGATAGCTGCCATCCTGGCCCGTCACGCCGGTAATCAATGCTTTTTTCATACTTCAATCGCCTTTCTTTGTGTGAAACCGCACAGATCGGTTCATGCAATTTTACTGTCTGTTTGTTATTCTATCGACATTTTCCGTGCTTCGATAGGGGAAATCTTGCAAAACACTAGCATTATATTGACTTTTTTGTTATACTGTCTAAAAAGATTTCGGAGGTGAAACCGATGGACGCCCCGCTTTTCGATGGTGAGTTGGTACATTCCAACCGCATTATCTACACCCCTTCCCCGTTTGCCCGTTCCAGTCTGCTGCACTTGCAGGAAGTCGGAACCCTGCAGGCACGGCAGCCGCATACCAGCGCCCGAAAAGATCTGGCTTCTTATCTGTTTTTTCTGGTAGAGCGTGGCTCCGGCCTTCTGGAATATGACGGAATCCGGCGCACATTGCAGCCAGGCGACTGCGCTTTTCTGGATTGCCGCAAGCCTTATCTGCACCGAACCGGGGAAGACCTCTGGAATCTGCGATGGGTTCATTTTTATGGCCCCAATATGGGGGCAATCTATAAAAAGTATCAGGAACGCGGCGGTCAAACATCGTTCCACGCCATCCAGCCCGAAAGATTTTCTGCCCTGCTGCAGGAGATCTACACCCTGGCCGCGTCGGACGATTATGTGCGGGATATGCAGATTTACGGCAAGCTTGTAGATCTGCTCACGCTTTTGATGGAAGAGAGCTGGCATCCGGGGGATGCCCGTATCGCCCACAGCAAAAAGCAAAACTTGCAGGAGATCAAGGATTATCTTGACGCCCATTACACCGAGAAAATCACGCTGGATGCGCTGGCCGAGCGCTTCTACATCAACAAATTCTACCTGACCCGTGTCTTTAAGGAACAGTTTGGACAATCCGTCACCGCCTATCTTGTGCAGCTGCGCATCACCCAAGCCAAACGATTGCTGCGCTTTACCGACAACAGCATCGAATCCATCGCCCAGGAATGCGGGCTTAACGATGCCAACTATTTTTCCCGCCTTTTCAAAAAGATTGAAGGTGTCCCGCCGGGGGAATATCGAAAACAATGGTAACCACCAGGAGGTTTTTTCATGCGTCGTCATACTTTGCGGTTACAATATAATGCTCCCGTTACACTGAGTTTTTTCTTTTTGTCTCTCCTCGCATTGCTGTTGGACATACTGACCAGCGGCTGGAGCACCGCCCATTTGTTCTGTGTGTATCGTTCCCCTCTGAATGATCCGTTGTTCTACATCCGCCTTTTTGGACATGTGCTGGGCCATGCGGGATGGGATCATTTCCTGAACAATATGCTTTTGTTTCTCGTCATCGGCCCGCCGATGGAGGAAAAATACGGCAGCCGTACCTTGCTGCTGGGTATTCTGATGACGGCAGCCATTTCCGGTATTCTGCAATGCCTTCTTTTTCCCGGTTCTGCCCTGCTGGGAGCTTCCGGCATTGTATTCATGCTCATTATGCTCTCCAGTCTGGCGGGTATGCGCAACGGTTCCATTCCCCTGACGCTGATTCTGGTGGCAGCGCTCTATCTTGGCCAGCAGGTATACGAGATTCTGTTTGTGCAGGATCAGGTCGCCAATTTCATGCACATCGTCGGCGGGGTGTGTGGTACCGGCTTTGGTTTTTGGGCGCGCAAGCGGTAACCGCATTTTTCCAGTGGGTTTCCATCCCATCTGAACTTGACAGCTCCTTACAACTGTGCTATCGTATAAATAATAAAACTCCGTGTGGATTTTTACAGTTTACGCTACTTTTCGCCACACAATGGTCCGTTTTGGATCATTGTGTGGCTTTTTTGTGTGCGAAAGGCAGGGTTTTCGAATCATGAGTGACACTTTTATGAAGGAAAAACCGATTTTTCCTTTGCTTACCTCCATGGCACTGCCCATGGTTTTTTCTATGCTTGTCAATGCGTTATACAATATCGTAGACAGCCTTTTCGTTGCCCGGATCAGCGAAGATGCCATGACGGCGTTATCGTTGATTTTCCCCATGCAGAATCTGGTCAATGCCATTGCCATCGGCTTTGGCGTCGGAATCAATGCGCAAATCGCGCTGCACCTGGGCGCAGGTTCCCGTGATCGTGCCGACACCGCCGCCACACACGGCCTTGTGTATTCTCTGCTGCATGGTGTGATCATCACCATCACCTGCATCGCCATTGCGCCCCACTTTCTTGCCATGTTCACCCAAGATACTACCGTAATTCAAATGGGCACCACCTATGCCACCATTGCATTTTCTTTTTCGACGGTGGTAATGGCAGCGCTGGCATTTGAAAAGATGTATCAGGCCATTGGACGGATGAAAATCACCATGATCGGCCTTTTGGCCGGTTCCCTCTGTAACATTCTGCTGGACCCTGTCCTGATCTTCGGCCTGGGCCCGTTCCCGCAGATGGGCATCGCCGGCGCCGCCCTGGCAACCGGTATCGGGCAGATGCTGACTTTGAGCGTCTATCTGATTTTCTATCACCGCATTTCCACTCCCGTCCGTATACGCCGCCGGTTTCTGCGGCCCAATCCCAAAATGGATTGGCAGCTCTATGCGATTGGCATTCCTGCCATTTTGAATTTAGCATTGCCCTCCATATTGATTTCCTTCCTTAACTCTTTGCTTGCCGCCTTCTCGCAAAGCTATGTTGTGGTACTGGGCATCTACTACAAACTGCAAACTTTCCTGTACCTGCCCAGCAGCGGCATCGTACAGGGTATGCGTCCCTTGATCGGCTACAACTATGGCGCCGGTGAATCCAAACGAGTACGGCGGATTTACCAGCTGACATTGTTGCTGTGCGCCGGCATCCTGGCTGTGGGAACTGTTCTGTGTGTTTTGCTCTCCGACGGACTGATCGGTTTGTTCACCACCAACGCAGAGACCATCGCTATCGGCCAGACCGCTTTGCAGATCATCAGCATCGGATTCATCATTTCCGCCGTCTCGGTTGCCACTTCGGGCGCCTTGGAAGGTCTTGGCATGGGAGTCCAGTCTCTTGTCATCTCGCTGGTTCGCTACTGCGTGGTCATCATGCCGCTGGCCTGGCTCTTGTGCCGCATCATGGGACCGACCGGTGTATGGCACGCTTTCTGGCTCACCGAAGTCGTGGCTGCGGTGATTTCTGTTGTGGTATATAAAAAGAGCGTAAAACTTTCGTAAGATATTCAAAATAGCGTGTACTTTTCCCGGCGGGTGCTGTATGATAAGAGAAGCACCTACAGAAAGGACACCATCTTATGCCGCTGAACCTGGGACAAATCAAAAAAAGTGAAGAGATCAACAGCTATATCCGCAAGGCCGATGAGAGCCTTTCCGCCCTTGGCTACACGGAACACAGCTACGCCCACGCCGGACGCGTTTCTTCTCTGGCCAGCGAAATCCTGCTCACGCTGGGGTATGACGCCCGCACAGCGGAGCTGGCCGCCATCGCCGGGTGGATGCACGATATCGGCAATATTGTAAACCGCCACGATCACGCCCAAAGCGGCGCTATTATGGCATTCCGCATACTGGATAAGATGGGTGCCGCCCCCGATGAAGTAGCCACGGTAATCACCGCGATCGGCAATCATGACGAAGGTACCGCCTACCCGGTCAATGCCGTAGCCGCCGCACTGATTCTTGCCGATAAAACCGATGTGCGCACCAACCGCGTGCGCAATCAGGACCCCAGCACCTTTGATATTCACGACCGCGTAAATTACTCCGTGAAAGAGAGTCAGGTTACTGTTGCCAACGGTACCATCCTCCTTCGGCTGCGCATTGACACCACCACCTGTTCCGTCATGGACTATTTTGAAATCTTCCTGGACCGCATGCGGCTTTGCCGCGAAGCCGCCAAAGTGTTGGGGCAAACCTTTGCTTTGGAGATCAACGGCCAAAAGATGATATAATCAAAAAGCACCTCCGCCAAAAGGCTTCCACGCCCGGCAGAGATGCTTTTTTGTTTTACGGCCACTTTCAAAGCTTTGTAATATCCCGCCAATAGTGTATCGACACTTGCCACGCCTGTTGGCTTTCCCGGATCTGCTCCGCCAGATTGGTCCAGAAAGAGAAGTCACTCCACCGCGCAGGGATAAGCCATCCGGGCAGCATTCCCAGTGCGTAGGGCAGCAACAGCGCAAAAGAGAGGGCCACGGCAAACCACATAATGTTGCGCACAAGTACCGGCCAGGCAAAACTTCGATAGATCAATTTTGCCAAAACAGCTGCTGCAACCAAAAGCGCTGGTATCCAGCACAGACTTTTTGCCGCCCACGCCCGTTGCAGCCCGTACACGATGCACTGCGGTTTTCCCAGCCCTGCCGCAAGCGCCCACTGCTCCGCATCCGCTTTGGGGGTATCGGTTGCCACACCGCGCAATTCCGCACAAGTCAGGTTTTGTTGTGAAGGGTAAAGAAACACCTTTTCCTGCGCAGAAAACACCCCTGTAATCGTATAACGCTGCTGTTGCAGCGTTACCGTCTGCCCAACCACATTGCTGCTGCCAAACAGGGCATCAGCAAGGGCGTCCGACACTGCACAGCCCATCCCCAACGCCCCCGGCGCACCACCGAAAGCGTAGGTTACCGGAAGGCAGTCCTCTGCATTGCCGCAATACCCTATGCAAACGGCATCCTGCACGCTGCGACCATTGGGGGCAAACAGCTCTTGTGAGCCTTGGCCCCAGAAGCTCACAGAAATAGCCTGTGTATTTTGCTCGCTTTGCTGAAACTCCAGTGCCTGGGTAATTTGGGATGGTTCCAGTTCCTTTTCAAAGCGCAGGCCTGTGGCAGGGTAAGCGGCAGCCGTTTTGCCCGCCCACAGACACAGACTCCCTTGTATGGCTACATACAAAATCACCGCTACCATCCATCGCCAGCGCAGCGGCGCCGGTTTCAGTGCCGGAATGGAATCGTTCCTCATTGTTTTATCCTCACGGTATCGCCGGCCTGAATGGCTTTATTGCTGGTAACCACCACCTGCGTCTGATAATCCAACGCGCCCGATACCGCAACCATCGTATCGCCGGTTTCTTCCACCGTCACCGGCAAGCTGACCAACACATTCTGCAGGCCCAAAAGCGTATTCTGCTCTTCTACAGCCAGCACATAGCTTCCGCCGTTGTCCTGACGAACGGCAGTAGCCGGAAGCACCAGATCCTGCCTTGCTGTCTGAGCGGTAGCTGTTGCCGATGCAGCACCGGCAGACCAGTTTCCTTGCGGCAATGTTGCTTTGGCCATAACATTTCCGTCTGCATCGGGCGAGGACAGACTTTGCACAGCCGCGTCCCCTCCGCTTCCGGCCTGGCTCACATGCAGAACCGTACCTACCACTACCAATTCCGCCTGCTGCTTCGTCAGGGGAACCTCCACCGTATAGTCGGCATCCGCATCCGCCAGCAATCCCCCCACCGCTGGGCTCGGCTGCCCGACAACGAGATCCAGCTCAACGATCGTTCCGGCCTTTGGTGCCAGATACTGCCCGCCGGAAGTTTGCAGATCCAGCAGTTGGTCCAGTTCTGCCTGTAAATATGCAGCATTGGCGTTACTGACCGCGGCTGCGGCACGGTTCAGATCGTTTTGTTCCGCGACGTCCTCTTCTTCTTTTTCCAAGGCATGCAACGCCGTATTCCGGCTGTCCTCAGCACTTTGCGCCGCGGACAATGCAGCCTCATTGGCAGATTCCGCCGCCTTTTCCGCCTGATAAAGGGTTTCTTCGGCCGCTTCCAGCGCTGCTGTTGCTGCCTCAATTTTGGCCTGCTTTTGGGCTTCTGCATCCTGCTGGGGAAGTGCACTATCCAAAGGCGCATTGCGGGCATTTTCTACTGCCCGGGCTGCCTCATCCCGTTTTTCACGCGCACGTTCAATACTTTCCTGCCCGTCCTCGTAGGTTTTCTGCGTATCCTCGTAGGCTCGTTCCAGCTGTTGCTGCGAAAGCTGCGCATTAAAGGGGTCTGCCTCGTCACCTTTCTGCTGCTGCGCGGCCTGCACCTGTACCTGCTGCAATTCTGCCTTCTTGGAGGCAATCGCCCGCGCCAGTTCGGAAGAGTCAAAAGTGGCCAATGTATCGCCTGCCTGAACTTCCTGACCCACCTGCACAGGGACGCCTGTAACCAGCAGTCCTTCCGGCAGCGTAAACGGTTCGCCGCCCGCACAGGCAACAGTAGCCGAGGCAGAGATACTGGTGCTTACCGTTCCGGAGGCCGGAGATTGAATCTCCACCACTGGCATGGTCACGCCTGCCGTTCCCCGCGCTACCAGGGTGACAACAAGCAGCGCCGCGAAAAAGCGCAGGATATTGGCAAAACGTAGCAGCTGCCGTGGATCACTGTTATGAAGCAGCGGGCCGATTTTTTCAGCAAGTTTCATTCTGCCTTGTCTCCCATTTCCAGAGCGATGACCCTTTCTGCTTCAAAGGAATCTTCTTGTCTGGTCCCGTACAGATAGACCTGCACTCCCTCTTTCAGCACCGACGTATCCGCAGGCTGCGGTTCCTCATGTCCGCCATTATAAATTTTCATGGTTTCAAACACCGCATTTTCTGTATGAATCGTCACCTCATCCCCGAAGCCACCTGCAGCCACAGCACCTCCATTGCCAATGTCGGTGGTTATGATGGGTGTCACCGTAAAGCAATCTTGCTCCACCGTTGCCACGTTTCCCATCATGTCCGGATTCATAAGAGGATCACTTTCAGACGCAGCAGGCATTTCAGTAGGGGCCGGAGAAGGAACCGCCGGGGTACTTTCCGGCAGCGAGTCCTCAGATTGCTCCAAGACTTTTTCGGATGACGCTGCATACAGGGTGAACGTATCATCTTGTTTTGGTGTACAGGCTGTGCAAAGTCCCCCCGCCGTGACACAGATAGCCATGGTCATTCCCAACAACATCCATCTTTGTTTCATGATTATCATCCTTTCACAGCTCCGGCCAGAATGCCCTGTTCCAGATATTTCTGACCAAACGAGAAAATCAAAACAGCCGGCAATAGCATCAGCAAGCTGGCGGCCATCGTGAGTGCAAGATCGTTTCCCGTGATATTGGTCAGATACATCGACAACGGCCAGTTCACGGGTGTTTTCAAAAAAATCATCGGCTGTTCCAGCGCATTCCAGGCATCCAGAAAGCCGATCGTCAATGCTGCCAAAATTCCCGGCAGCCCCACCGGCACGCCGATGCGCCAGAACTGCTGCCACGGATTTGCACCATCGATGGCCGCCGCTTCCAGCAGCGGCATCGGCACGGCATCGAATCCACGCTGCATAATAAACACCGGAAAGGTGCTGAACACGCCCGGCAGGATAATGGCCCAGATCGTATCCAACAGCCCCAGCGAATGCAGCGTAAGGTAGCTGGGAACCATCGTGACCTGAAACGGCAGCAGCATAAGAACGAGATACAGCATCCGCAATCCCCGCCGGCCGCGGAACTCCAGCCGTGAAAGCGCCCAGGCTGCCGGAGCCGCCACGACCACCTGGCCTGCCATCTGGGGTAGGACCTGGGCACAGGTGTTCCAGTACGCGATAAAATATTCCGGCGTGTCCAGCAAAAGCTGCAGCAGTCCCTGCAAGGTAGGCCAGCTGGGCAGAAGTGTCCACATGGCCTGCCCGTGGCCCGTCAGTGCCGGTCCCATGGTGCGTTGCAGCTCCGATTCTCCGGTAAGGGCGCCTGTAAACAGAATCCACAGCGGCCCCCACACCAGCAAAGTAAAGGGTAAAAGAACAAATTTTTTCATACATCCAAATGTCTGATCAGAAAAGCAATCCCCGCCAGCAACACCACAGCCACCATCACAGCGGCCGCACACAGACGCGGCAAGTCCAGCGCCAGAAACCAGTTGTTCATCAGATGCTGCAACAGATAGATGCTTTGCTGCGGATAGGCTCCCGCCACAAGATAGGCTTCCCGGAAGACTTTATACGTATTGAGCAGACTCAGAACGCCGGTAACCAGCAGAGTCGGCATCAGGTTGGGCAATGTGATGGCTGTAAAACGCCGCCACACACCGGCTCCATCTACCGCTGCCGCCTCATAGAGATCCGTAGAAATTGCATCCAGACCGCTTGACCACAGAATGCTGTCATACCCGATGTTTTTCCATAGATAGGTAGCAATCAACACCCAGAAAGCTGCGTCGGTGCCCATAAAATCGCAGTCCGTACCAAACCATGCATTGATAAGCCCTGTACGTGCGAATAGGACTTTCCATAACAGCGCAATGCTGGCCACAGGGATTGCCATCGGCAGCAAAAACGTAGTGCGGTACCATTCGGCCCACGGGGTGCGCCGCAGAACTTTTGCACGCAGTGCCAATGCCAGCGCCAGGCTTAACGCCAGCAGCAACGGTACACAAACGCTTGTAAAGCGCACGGTGTTGCGAATCGCCAATTGAAATGCCTCGTTTTGCAAAACCGATTGATAGTTGGCCACCCCCACAAATTGTTTGCCCAATGTATCGCAGAAGCTGCGGCGCACGGTTTCCAGAAACGGTACCAGCAGAAACACTGCCACACCGCACAAGCTGGGTGCCATAAAAAGCCAGGCCGTAAAAGTTTGCCGTTTTACCCCGGCTTTGGAAAACCTCCCCACACGTGGGGAGGCCAATCGTTTATATCCTTTCATTTTTGCTCCGCCAGATAGAGCGACACATCGGACGTGACACCCTGTACCGCATCCTCTGCGCTTTCCGTGCCCTGGATGATGGCGTCCGCATGTTTGACAAAAGCATCCCGCAGTACAGACGGCACTATCACCGGCGTTGTGCACTGATTCAGCAAATCAGACAGATCCCCCTTAAAGGTTTCCGCAGAATATTGATCATTCTCTGTTACGGCGTCCAGTTTTTCTTGCAGACAGTCCGCACGTACCGTGATGCCATCGCTGAGATAGGTGCCCTGCACTTCGGCATCAAAGAAAGATGCCGCCAATTGCTTGGTCTCCTCCAGATGCGCACCGTTTGCGTTAACCCCCACCAGTACTTTGGGTGTGTAGGCTCCCGCAGTCAATCCCGGTCGAAGGATCACATCGAACGGAACATCATCTTCTTCATAATCCAAGGGGGTCTCCCGGCGGGCAGCCGCTATGACGGCATAGGGGGTATCCATGCTGAACCAGCCGTACTTGGCGTGGCTGCTTGTAGAGTACTCGTTCATTTCCGGAGGAACCTCAACAGGGTCGCTTCCACTCCAGGACTGGATAGACCCTGTGTTGTTTTCCATCGTATAGTTTCGAATCCCATAGTAGTCGGAAACCGTCTGCACAAACTCCATAGTCTGACGCAGAGCTTCCTCGTTGAGGGTACCGTCCTGTAAAATCGCATCGGCGCTGGTGGGCAAGAGGAAATCCGCAAAATCTTCAGCGTCCGTCAGACACAGGGCATATTTTTCTTCCTCCGGCAGCCCTTCGTAAAAGTCCGGGCTCTCATCCCCAAAATCCGGCCGGGGTGCAGCATCCAGCACTGCCTGCTGCATAGATGTCAGGTCTTTCAGGGCGTCCAGCGTTCCGGCATCACCGATCAGAACCGGCACGCTGAACCGTGCAGGCAAAACATACGCCTTTCCCTCTTCCACAAAGGATTCGGTCAGGTTCGCCTGCAATTCTGCAAGGGGCACCGCATTGCTGAGATCCGCCAGCAAGCCTTTCTGTGCATAGTTCTCGTAGGCTATCCCGTCCAGGATCAGCAAATCCGGCCCGTTTCCTGCCAGCAATTCGGTGTTCAGCTTTGTCAGCGCATCGTTGCGCGCCGTGGTGATATCCTCTGTATCCGCCGGGATAGCAACGGTATAGGTAACATCCACCTCGGGATGCTGCTGCTTATACAAATTGATCGCCGCACGTGCGGTGGGTGACTCCTGCAGCGCCCACACGTTCAGCGTCGTTTCTGCGTGGGTGGGCATAGATTCATCGTAATGATAGCGGTACAGTTTACAAGGACCGCTATCCACCATCTGTGTGACCAGAAAGTCACCGTTCGCTGCACGGCAGATACTGTTTGGATAGTTGCTGGTCACGCTCATGGCTGTGCCTTCCGCACTGACAATCTGTTCCGGCAACGTTCCACCGGGTGCCAGACGGTAAATGCCTTTCGGCGTGGGATAGTAGACCGCGCCTTCTGCATCTCCTGTGAGCGCGCTCACGCTGACCGCTTCGCTCAACGGATCCAGCACATCGGTACAGGTGCCATCCTGCGGATTGAGCTCCACCAGCTTGGGGGCTGTATCCCCATAAGATATGCACAACAGTTTATCTCCTGCCACGGTAGGATACAGCATCATACCATAATTCATATCGGTGTTCACGGACACTTCGTGGGTATCGCCCGATTCTTTGTCGTACGAGATCACCTGCAGAGAAGCGCCTGTTTCCCCATAACTTTGTGTGAAAAAGAAGATCTTTCCGTCATAGAAAACGCAGTTGTTGACATCCTCCACGCCTTCTATCTCCAAGGCTTTCAGATCCCCGGCCGGTTCCTGCTGCCAATAGACATGGAACGAATTGTCTGCCCGGCTTTCTTCATCCAAAACAACACTGCGCAGGCACACCGTCCCATCCGACAGCTGCCAAACCCGGCTGATAAACCCTTCTACCTGACTTCCCCATCCCGTATCTTCCTCGGTCCAGGTTTCGCCATTGTCCGCAGAGGAAAGATGCGCCAGTTGCCCGGTTCCGGGATTCGCCGCATCTTCCTCATAGACATACAGGGACAGGGTGCCGTCTTCCAGCAACGTAGGGCTTCCCACGATTTCCCGTCCACCGAGCTCCACCTCATTCTCTATCCAGCGTCCCATCTGAACCTGCCCGGTCGCATCCGCGTTGGTGGTACCCGACACATTTTCGGCTGTACCACCGCCGCAAGCTGCAAGACTGACGGTCATAAGAACACTCAACGCCGTACTGATAAAGCGTTTCATCCTGTATACCTCCCTTTCGATCTTGCCACCAGTATACCGCCTTTGCCTTGAAATGTCCTTAAAAAGGACTGCGGATTTTTCAAGGTTTCTTCAAGACAAAAGGTGTATAATAAAGGAAACGATTTTTTCCATCAGGAGTATGCCATGAGAATTTTACTGATTGAGGACGACGGTGCCCTCTGCGAAGCCCTGCGCCCTGCACTGGAAGCCGCCTCTTTCCGGGTGGATATCTGCCCGAACGGGACCGACGGGTTGACCCTGCTCACAAGCGGTGCGTACGATGTCTGCATCCTGGACCGCATGCTGCCGGGGCTTGACGGGCTCAGTCTGCTGCGAGCCGCCCGCATGCGCGGAATTTCCACGCCGGTCCTTATGCTAACAGCCCTCTCGGGCATTGGCGACCGCGTAGACGGATTGGATGCCGGTGCCGACGATTACCTTGCCAAGCCATTTGATACCCGTGAATTGCTGGCACGTTTGCGGGCGCTGACGCGCCGCCCCGGAACCACCGCCGATCCCGCACTTCATATTGGAGATGTAACCCTCTCCCCCACAGAGTTGACCCTTACCGGGCCGCAGGGTACAGCCAGCCTGACCAATCGGGAATGCGATCTGCTGGAGGCCCTGCTGCGCAGTCCCGGCCGGTTGCAGGCCCGATCTTCTCTGCTGGCTCAGGTCTGGGGACCGCTGGCGGAGGTTGAGGAAGCCAACCTTGACTGTTACATCCATTTTGTGCGCCGCCGCTTACAATCCGTGGGCAGCCAATCCCGCGTAATCACTGTGCGGGGCAGCGGCTACAAATTTGAGGTTGCACCATGATCCAAAAACTCAAACGGCGTCTCACCTTCCTGATGGCGGCCCTGACTTCCCTGGTTCTGGCCGGGGCCCTGATCGTAACCTGGAACCTATCGCAGAAACAATTCGAGACCAGCGCCGAAGCGCTCTTTGACAGTAATTTTTCTTCGATGTGCGACCGGTTGTCCGATACCGCCACAGTGACCGATGTCTGGCTCAGTGAACAGGAACTGGGAACAGGGTGCCTGCTGTTTTTGCAGGACAACGGTTCTGCCTTACATTACACAGGCTCACTCCCCAGTGAATCACCGCGCAGTGAGCTGGAATCTCTGGCCCTGGAAGGGGCCGAGCTTTTTCTGGATCGCTCCAATCTCGATCAAAACGGTGCCGTTATACAGCAGGAAGCCCATTTCAATCTGGGCGGAAGCGGCGGCGATTTTTACCATTGCGCCGCAGCCCTGCTCCCTCGCGGTACGCAGGGGGAATATCTGCTGTTGGTGATGATGCAGGAGCAGGGCTTTTTGACCCGGCATATGTTGTGGTCCGCTCTGCAGCACATCGGGCTTTGGCTCGCCGGCAGTGCCTTGCTGGCCCTGATTTCCTATTGGCTTGTGGGCAAGGCCCTGGCCCCCACCGCCCAGGCTCTGCGGCAGCAGAAAGAATTTATTGCTGCGGCAAGCCATGAGCTTCGCAGCCCCCTGGCTGTGGTAAAAACCAGCTTACAGGCCCTGGACGAAACACAGCCCCCCGAACGGCAGCAACAACTGTTGCGAAATGCGCAAAGTGAAACCGACCGCATGGCACGATTGACCGACGATCTTTTGCTGCTGGCCAACGGCGATTTAGGCAACCTGCCCACACATCTGGAAGCTGTAGCGCCGGACAATCTGTGCATCGAACTGTACGACCAGTTTTATCTGCTGGCCAGACATGCCTCCCACGGGCTGACCCTCACCCTGCCCGATACCGCCGTGCCTGCCATTCAGGCAGATGCCGGGCGGCTGAAGCAGCTGCTGGCGATTTTGCTGAATAACGCCATGGAACATACCCCTGCCGGTACCGGCATTGAGCTGGTACTCTGCGGCGATGGAGCGAAAGCACCGATCACCTTTCTGGTTGTCGACCATGGGCACGGCATTTCCAACGAGGACAAGGCCCACATCTTCGATCGCTTCTATCGCGCCGATACCAGCCGAACCAGCAAGCGGAATTTCGGCTTGGGGCTTTCGGTGGCCCAGGAACTGGCAAGACTGCACCACGCCACGCTGACGGTGGAAGACACGCCCGGCGGCGGCGCCACCTTCCGCCTGCAATTCAATCCCTGAACAGAAACAAAAAATCGCAAGCCCCTTATCGGAACTTGCGATTTTTTCTATGGAGAAATTACTCTGCGTCCTCGCAGAAAGCCTTGAAGGTCAGGTACGCCATGTACACATCCGCCTTGGAAACCACCTCAAACGGCGCATGCATCGAGAGAACCGGCACGCCGATATCGATGGTGTCGATATCCTGGTTGGCCACGTACTTGGCAACGGTTCCGCCGCCGCCGAGGTCCAGCTTGCCCATCTCGCCGATCTGCCACACCACACCGTTGCGCTCCATCAGGCTAGTCAGGTAGCTGACCAGCTCCGCAGAGGCATCGCTGGTGCCGGACTTGCCGCGGGCACCGGTGTACTTGTAAATGGCCACGCCGTTGCCTGCGTAGGTACCGTTGTCGGGTTCGAAGGCATCGGCAAAGGTGGGATCAAACGCAGCGGTAACGTCAGCGGACAGGCACTTGGCTGCCTTGCAGGCCAGGATGTAATCGGCGCCCTGGGCTGCGCAAAGCTGCTGCAGGAAGTGGAAGGTGTACATGCTGTTCAGGCCGGTAACACCGTCGGAACCGGTTTCCTCTTTGTCGGTCAGCACGCAGACCGTGGTGTAGGCAGGATTCTGCACACCGATCTCGGCCATCAGGGCCGGATAGGCATCCACACGGTCGTCATGGCCGTAGGCACCGATCATGGCGCGGTCGAGGCCGATATCGCGGGCCTTGACGGCAGGCACAACTTCGATCTCTGCGCGGGTGAAATCGCGCTCCGTGATGCCGTATGCCTCATACAGCATGCCCAGCACATTCAGCTTTACGCGCTGCTCTGCATCCTTGTCCGCGATGGGCTGGGATGCGATCAGCACATTGAGATCCTCCGCCGTAATGCCCTCGCTCAAAGGCTTGGCATTCTGCTTGGCTCCCAGGTGGGGCAGCAGGTCGGTGATGCAAAAGACCGGATCATCATCCTTCTCGCCGATGCAGATCTCCACCTTGGTACCGTCGGCACGATACACAACGCCATGCAGGGCCAGCGGAATCGTGGGCCACTGGTACTTGCGCACACCACCGTAGTAATGGGTGCGCAGATAGCCCAGACCGTTCTTTTCAAAAACCGGCACCGGGCGCAGGTCCAGGCGGGGGGAATCGATATGGGCAATGTTCAGATGGAAGCCCTCATCCATAGCCTTGGTACCAATGGTGGCAGCCAGCACGCACTTGCTGCGGTTGATGGTGTAGACCTTATCGCCGGGGTTGAGTTTTTCGCCCGGAACAAAGGGCTTGTAGCCGGCGTCTTTCAGCAGCTTTTCGCTGTAGGCAGTGGCCTCGCGCTCGGTCTTGCCGTTATCCAGAAACTTCTTATACCCTTCACAGAATTCCTGCGCGGCGGCCAGCGTGTCGGGAGACGCATCGGCAACCGTTTCATTTTTGTACAGGAGTTTTTTGAGTTCTTCGGTTTGCATTGTTTCCATTCCTTTCGTGCATCATGATGCAGTATAGATTTCCTGGTAGCGTTGATAACTACTGGTAATCTTCTTTACATACAGCCGCATCTGCGGGTAGGGATAGTGATCCAGCGTTTTGCCATCGGCGGAGTATTCCGCCTGAGACAAAAGGCCATCCACGGTGCCCCAGCCGCTGTGATAGGCAGCCGCTGCCGTAGCCAGATCATCCTGATACCGCAGCAGGCAGTAACTGACAAAATAACTGCCAAAGCGGATGTTTGTTTCGGGATCGTACAGATCCTCAAACGTCAGATCCTCCGTCGGTGCAATTTTGGTTTTGATCCAGTCAAATGTCACCTCAGTGATCTGCATTAAACCGCGTGCGCCCGCATCCGAGTCCGCCTTGGGATTAAAATTGCTCTCGGTTCGGATGAATGCGTACAGCATCAGCGGGTCAAGATCATACTTATCGGCGTAGTAGGTTACATACTCAGAGTACTCAATGGGGTACTCCCACCGTTCGATTTTATCCTGAAAAGCAGCAAAAAGTACCGTGCCTGCCACCAGCAGCACCAACAGCAGGACCAGCAGTCTTTTTACAAATTTACCTACACCACTTTTTTTAGCCATGTTCCTCCCTTCCCAAGGACTGCAAATATGCCTTGATCCTGGTTTCCAGTTCCTGCGTTGTGCCGTCATTCACAATTTCGGTGGTTGCGGCAGCGCGCAGGGTTTCCAGCGGAGTCTGTGCGTCCAGACGGCGCCGCGCCATCTCCGGCGCAATACCGTCCCGGGCACAAATGCGCTCCACGCTGCGCTCATAGGGTGCTGTAATCAGCACCAGCTCATCGCAGCGCGCTTCAAACGGCGTGCCCACAATGACCGCGCCGTCCACAAAAGCCATCGCCGCGCCGTTTTCTTTTGCCTGGGCGAGTCTGTCTTCAATACGCCGTAAAATTTCCGGCTGGGTGATCTCTGTAAGAGTACGGGTACCTTCCGGTGTGGCAAAAGCACGGTCCGCCAGAAGGCGGCGGCGCAGTGCGCCTGTTTCGTCCAGGATATCCTCCCCGAAGTGCGCCTGCAGCTCTGCCAGACAGGGAGAGCCCGGCAGCAACACTTCTCGGGCAATCAGGTCTGCATCGATACAAGGATACCCCTGCTGTGCCAAAAATTTTGTCGCACTGGATTTGCCGCAGCCGGAGCGTCCGGTGATTCCGATGATTTTCATAGCGCCACCACCCGGAAAGCCGCTGCGCGAATCAGGCGGTTGTACACGGCCATGGAAACGCCATCCTGCTCAGGGCAGCGCGCATACACAACCCGGGCGCCATGGCGATCCAAAT
>OGWU01000688.1_pt1 | contig 21887 bp, 19 predicted proteins | sample 1576071 | NCBI WGS metagenome assembly OGWU01 (sample SAMEA3541582, study PRJEB24748) | human gut metagenome | biome: human gut; feature: human-associated habitat; material: faeces | place: China | collected 2012
GCTGCCATAAGGAACTTAGCCATGCCTGATAGATCTCGCTTAATGCTAACTCCGATAAGGGCCATGATAAAGAAAACAATGGCAGTGCTAAGGAAAGCTTGGAAAACAATGGCTTGCGTGTATTGAACGATGATAAAACTAAGTGTAAATCCATTCAGAGCAGAATAAACCAAAAATAAAGGTAGGGCTGCAGGTGTATTTCTTCGTGCAGCACCGCTAGCCAAAAAGACCAAACCAAACTCTAAAAAGAGGGCTGCCATGTAAACCCAAGAATAATTCATGAGAATATTGACAAAAACATGAGAGAGAGGGAAGAGCATCAGATAAGAAATGACTGCTGAAAGTCCCACTCCCATACCAACAAGGCCATAAATCTTTCCGAAAAAGCGGCTTAAGCCCGCATCACTAGTCGTATAAATTGCATTTGATTCCATAGTTATCTCCTAAAAATAATGAATTATTGGTGGTGGCTTTGTAGGGTCTTACGACGGAAAAACTTACGATTTTTGATTCGGTTTCGTAAGGGTGTCGCCGCTTCTTTAACCGCCCAATACTTATCCACCATAGTAACAATATAAGATTCCTTATACTTCGGCGGTGCAATCGTTGCTCCCCACATATGCTTGAGGATAATATCCTCTTCTTTTTTGTTTAGATTAACAAGCTTTCTGGCATTACGAACAGCAATACGTGGGTGTACCCAAGCATGACTCTTATTAAATTTAGTCACTCGCCAATCATAATAGAAAAAGTCATGTAAGAGACCGCCTCGAGCAGTACTCTTGGCATCCCAGCCAAATTTTTTAGCAATCTTATAGCTGGTGTAACTAACATTAACCGAGTGTTCTAAACGTGTCGAATGATGGTGCTGTACAATCCCATCCAATTTTTGAAAACGTGGGTGTGAAATCAAATGTCCCACAACTTCCATGAATTCTTTATCATCTTCTGGTCGTTTCATAATAATACCTCATTAATGTTTCTAATGCTTCTTCATTATACCACTAGTGCTTAAAATTACTTTAAAAGTCAGTTGTTTTCTCCTAAAATCATCCTTGAGACCTAGAGACTAAACATGAGAATTCCTGCTGCAACAGCAACATTCAGACTCTCCGCCTGACCTGGCATGCTAATATGTACGAGTTGGTCAGCAGACTTAGCCATATCCTGACTAATTCCTTGCCCCTCATTTCCCATCACTAAAGCGAAATTGCCATCTGTCTTAACTGCTTTATAGTCAACAGAGACATCGGAAAGTGTCGTTGCCAAGACGGGTACCCCTTGCTTTTTGCAAGCCTCAACCATGTCAAGAATAGGTCCACGATAGATTGGAAGATGGAAATGACTTCCCTGCATAGAACGCAAGGTCTTCTGATTATAAATATCAGCTGATTTATCTGACAAAAAGACTCCGTCATAACCTGCGGCATCTGCTGTGCGAATCATTGTTCCTACATTGCCAGGATCCTGAACATCCTCCAAGAGAAGGTACTTCCCTGAGAGAGGTTCTGGCAAGGCTTGAGATTGTTTAGCAACTTCTGCCACAATCCCTTGGGGGGTCTGAGTTTCACAGAGCTCCTTGAGCACCTCTGGACTAACCAACTTAACCTTAGCCATATTAGCCACACGATCAGCCATTTCCTCAAGCACGAAAACTTGAAGAATATCGGCACCACTTGCCTTTGCTTCCTCAAAAAGATGCCATCCTTCTAAAAGATAACTAGTTTTACGGTGCTTGCGCTGCAATAATTTTCTAGCAGACTTAATGCTAGCATTTTGCTTTGATTGAATGATTTCCATACACTCATTATAGCAGAAATTCCTTGATAAATCTTGGACTTGACCGACTTTATAGCAAGGATTATACTAAAGGAAAGAGCTTTCAAAAGGAGGTCATGGACCATGCAAAAAGTACGATTATTAGTCTCAGGTAGAGTCCAAGGTGTTGGTTTTCGTTATTCAACCTATGCTCTAGCACTAGATATTGGAGAAATATACGGTCGGGTTTGGAATAATGACGACGGAACTGTTGAAATCCTAGCTCAGTCAGATAATCCTGCTAAGTTAGCTAAATTTATTCAAGAAGTTCGAAAAGGACCTTCAAAATGGTCTAAAGTAACCTATGTCGATGTGACCATGGCAAACTTCTCAAATTACAGCGATTTTCGGATGGCTAATTAAGAGGAAGCCACCGTTTTTAGCTTGTTCTCTTTCTTAAAAAAAGGTAAAATAGACAAGTATAACTAAAAAACAAAAGGAATGATATTGTGAATAAAAATCAAAAACGTCTAGCCCTGATGGGGCTTGCTGCCAGCATGCTTTTCTTCCTATCAGGATGTGTGAGCCTTGATAAGTCTGGTAATCCTACTGGTTGGGTCTGGAACCTCCTTGGTCGCCCTATGAGCCACGTCATCACCTACTTCGCAGATAATCTTGGTCTTGGCTTTGGTCTTGGTATTATCTTTGTTACCATCATTGTTCGTTTGATTATCTTGCCACTTGGTCTTCACCAATCTCGTAGCGCAGCCTACCAATCAGCAAAACGTGAGTACCTTGCGCCTATCTTGGAACCAATCAACGAACGTTTGCGTAACGCTGAAACTCAAGAAGAAAAAATGGCTGCCCAGTCTGAACTCATGCAAGCTCAGCGTGAAAACGGTCTAAGCTTGATGGGTGGTGTCGGCTGTCTTCCTCTATTGATTCAGTTCCCATTCTTCTCAGCACTCTACTACGCAGCACGTTACACTCCTGGTGTACTCCAAGATAACTTCCTCTGGTTTAACCTTGGTCACCGTGACTTCCCATTGATTATCATCATCGCAGCTCTTTACTACTTCCAATCTTGGTTGTCTATTCAACAAGTTCCTGAAGAGCAACGTAAACAAATGGCAGCGACGATGTACAGTATGCCAATCATGATGATTTTCTTTGGTATTAGCTCACCTGCAGCCGTAATCCTCTACTGGTTCGTTGGTGGTATCTTCTCTATTATCCAACAGTTGATTACCAACTACATCATCAAACCTCGCTTGAAAGAAAAAGTTGCTGAAGAGTTCAAAAAGAACCCTCCAAAAGCACCTCGTACAACACCAATCAAGCGTAAAGATGTGACACCAAAAAATACTCAAGCAATTGCAAGTAAACCAAAGAAAAACCGTAATGCCGGTAAGCAAAATCGTAAATAAGCTACAAAGCACTCTTGGCAAATACCAAGAGTGCTTTTCTTATAGATTAATTCAGACTAGCCTAACTCCTAATAGCGCCGGCAACCAAAAAGGGAGTGCGACAGAACAACTGTTTTGTCTCACTCCCACTAGTTTCAAATATTGGACACCTTAATGCCAACAGTCACTTAGGCTGTTTTTTCTACACTAAGGATTTCTACAGAGTAGCTACCTGCTGGTGATTCGATAGCGACTTTGTCGCCAACTTTCTTACCAATCAAAGCTTGAGCAATTGGGCTTTCATTTGAAATCTTACCTGAGAAGATGTCAGCACCGGCTGCCCCAACGATATGATAAGTATCTTTGTCGTTTGTACCAACTTCTTGAACAACAACAGTTTTACCAATTGCAACCTCGTCATTAGCAACAGCATCACTATCAACGATTTCTGCATAACGAATTTTTGTTTCAAGAATCTGAATTTGTCCTTCAACAAAGGCTTGCTCGTCTTTGGCTGCTTCATACTCAGAGTTTTCTGAAAGGTCACCATAAGAACGTGCAATCTTAATACGTTCTACAACTTCTGGACGACGGACGAGTTTGTACTCCTCCAATTCCGCTTCAAGTTGTTCTTTCTCTGCTTGTGTCATTACATATGTTTTTTCTGCCATTTTTTTCTCTTTTCTATTTTTTGAGCCGTTGGCTGTATCGTTAGAATCACTATTCGTTTGCTTGATTTTAACTAGCCAATCAGACTATTTATCTTTTAGTTTGCTGTTAATGTAAGTTTCAACGTTATGCTGATGCTCTTCATAGCTTTCAGCAAAATAGACATTACCAGTGGTTACATCTGCCACAAAGTACATGTACTTGGTAGATGATGGATTGATAACCGCTTCAATCGCAGACAGACTAGGACTGTCCACAGGACCTGGCATCAACCCCTTATGAACATAATCATTATAAGGGGAGTCAATGTTTGTGTCAATAGTTGCATCTTCTTTCAAGGTCGTTTCCTGACCAAGTTTTCCAAGAGCATAAAGAACTGCGATATTACTTTGTAGAGCCATGTCTGAGTTTAGACGATTATAGAAGACGCTCGCAATATTTTTACGGTCGTCATCTGTAGCTCCTTCTTTTTCAACAAGAGAAGCTAGGGTCAAAATCTCATTAACATTGTGTCCACTAGATGAAATCGTCGCATAGTAAGGTGATAGGTAGGTGTCCATCGTTGACAACATTTCCTCTGCCAAAGACTCCACCGTCGTATCATCATGAATGTTATAAGTCGCTGGGAACAGATAACCCTCTAGGACATACTTAGCATCCGTAGAATTCGGAAGGTTTGCCAACAAGGTTGGATACTTCGCTTTCATCTTAGTAATGAAAGCATCATCCTTCATCAATTTCAAGAAATCTTTCGCCTTAAGTCCAGTTGATGATTTTTTGCCTTTTTTAGCTGAAGAATTAACTTCAACTGCCTTGGAAATTTGATCAATGGTATATCCTTCTTTGACTAAGACCGTACCAAGAGATGGCTCCTGAGGTTTATCACTTCCTTTTTTCTGAAGTGCCTCAATAATTTCATCCATGGTCATGCTAGCCTGAAGGTTGTAATAACCACTTTTCAGATTTGAGATGTTCTTAAACTTGGTATAGTAATTAAAGACCTTACCAGACTTAATAACACCAGCTGATTCCAAGAGTTGGCCAATATAACTGCTACCTGAATTTTCAGGAATTTCAACACTAACAAACTTAGTTGAATTAACATCTTTTGCGCCAACAGCATCACTAACATAACGATAACCAAAGAATGTCGCTACTGACAAGATAAGAAGCAAGAAGATAATAATATTTCTTGCAATTTTCCCAGCACGGCGGTTATTTTTATTGCGTTTGTGATTTCGGTTAGAACGTGAAATCGGCTCTTCGTCGACAATGTCAGCCTGTTTACCATCTTTTGGTGAAGACTTTTTCTTCTTCACTTTCTTGCCTTTCTTTTTCTTAGGCTTTCCAGAGGGTTCTAGAGCAATACTCTCATCATCCTCATTACCATCAGCTACTAGCTCTGATTGAACCTTTTCTTGCGACGCTTGGTCACTTGTTTCATGATGTTCCTGCAAGAATGCTTCTTTTTGACGTTCTGAGGTCAATTTGGCCTCCAATTCTTTAGGGTCTGTATAAATAGCTTCGTTAGACTTAGCTTCAATGAGCTCCTTAGCCACATCTGCAGGAATATACTCCTCTTCAGATGCTTCATTAAGGCTAGTTTCCCAAACTGGACGTTTAAAACGGCGTTTCGACGTTTCAGTCTCCTGAGGAATATTTACCTTTGTCTCCTCCTCAATTGGCTCTTTAGGAATAGACGCTAGGTTTGAATGAGCATCAGATACTAAAGACTCCGCTTGGGAATCTGAAAACAAGCCAAGACTATCTTGTTGAGAATCTTGGGCTGTCTCAGAAGTCATAGATTTAGCAAAGGCACTGTGTGAAACAGAATGTGAACTAAAATCTTGGTTACTTACTTTATTAGACGCTGAATCACTACGAGTTGTAGCGCTCTCAGCTGACGTTGAAAGTGGTGTCTCGGGCATAGTTGCACTTTTATTATGCTCCTCCTCACGAAGAGAACGGAGCCGTGTCGCTTCTTGTAAGTCTCGGAGAATCTGATCTTTGAAGCTTAGGCTATCTTCAGAAGCTTCCGAGTGTTCATTAAACTTGTCCGTCAAGGCATACCTCCTCTATAGTAACAAACGCCATTATATCTTAAAAAGTCAGTTAATGCAAATCAATTGGTCCTTTGTCACAGTAACGTAACACTGAAATCAATGGGTTTCTGGGTTCTCCCAGACCATATTATACCAAGAGCTTCCACCATGATTTGATTCTGATTCTCCCTCATCAGTAAAACCATTCATCTCATAGTAGGCAATCAAGTAATCATGACAAGTCAAGCTAATACCTTGGCGTTTTTGAGCAATAGCCAGATCTTTAAGCGCTGCAATCAAGGCTGTTCCAATACCTTGCCCTTTAAAATCTTTGGAGATAGACAAACTAGTAACTGCAATAAAACCTCCTTGACTAGCATTAGGAGCCACCTTATGGAACAGGTCATCTGTGAGGTAACGTTCCGCAATCACAGGTCCTTCGATGTAACCAGCTACAACGCCATCAATTTCAGCAATTAGAAAGGTATCACAAATCGTCTCTAAACGCTCCGCAATGGCCTCTGGAGTTGCAGCCTCTTCAGGCGAAAAATTTTCTTGTTCGATACGAACAACATCAGCCCAATCATCCTCTCGGGCATGTCGAATAAGCATATCAAATTCCTTTCTATTAAGAGAAAGAGCTGAGCGAAATCGCTACAGCCCTTAATATATTACATGTGTGTTTGCAAGCTTGCTAGGAGCTCTTCAAACGAGCGTTCGTAAAGTTGGATGTCTCCAGCTCCCATAAAGACATAAACAGCATTGTCATGGTCAAGGAGAGGTGAGACATTTTCAACTGTAACCACTTTGGCAGGTTTATTGATCTTAGCAGCAAGATCTTCAACCTTAACATCACCATGGTCAACCTCACGCGCTGAACCGTAAATTTGCGCCAAATAAACAGCATCTGCTTCACTCAAAGCTTCAGCAAATTCATCAAGAAGGGCGATGGTACGTGTGAAGGTATGTGGTTGGAAAATAGCAACAATCTCTTTAGATGGGTACTTTTGACGTGCTGCATCAAGCGTTGCAATAATTTCAGTTGGATGGTGGGCAAAGTCATCGATGACAACAGTACCACTGATAATTTTCTCTGTGAAACGGCGTTTAACACCTGAGAAAGTTTTAAGGTGTTCCGCAACCAAGTCCATGTCAAAACCGGCTACATAGAGGTTCCCAATAACCGCAGTTGCATTCAAGATATTGTGACGACCATAGGCTGGCACATGGAATTCTCCAAGGATTTGTCCATCATGTTTCACCTTAAAATTAGACCCTGTCGTTGTACGCACAATGTCTGTTGCTATAAAGTCATCATTTTCTTCGAAACCGTAGTAATAGATTGGCGCATTGGCTGTAATCTTACGAAGATGTGGATCCTCACCGTAAACAAAGAGTCCTTTTTGCACTTGCTTAGCATAATCATCAAAGGCAGAGAACACATCATCGATACTTGTAAAGTAATCAGGATGGTCAAAGTCAATGTTAGTGATGATTGAGTATGCTGGGTGGTATGGCATGAAATGACGTTCATATTCATCAGACTCAAAGACAAAGTATTGTGCATTAGCAGAACCTCGTCCAGTTCCGTCACCGATAAGGTATGACGTGTCGGTGATATTTTTCATAACATGTGACAAGAGACCTGTTGTAGAAGTCTTACCATGTGCACCTGCCACACCAAAGCTAGTGAATTGATCCATGAAGTGACCCAAGAACTCGTGGTAACGCTTAAAGCTGTAGCCATTTTTAATCGCATAAGCAACTTCAACGTTGTTATCTTCACGAAAGGCATTTCCAGCAATCAATTCAACATCTTCTGTGATGTTTTTTTCATCGAAAGGAAGGATAGGAATACCTGCTTGCTCAAGACCACGTTGAGTGAAGTAATATTTTTCCACATCTGAACCTTGAACCTTGTGTCCCATTTGGTGGAGCATCAAAGCCAAAGCTGACATACCAGATCCTTTAATTCCAATAAAATGATAAGTTTTTGACATAGTTTCTCCTTACAATCGCACTGCGATTAGTTTGCGTCTTCTAAATGCGTCAAATTTAATTCTTGAGCAACTCGGTGTTCACGGTAAGTTTGACGTTCTGGGTAATTATAAACCTGGCTACGTTTCAAGAAGTCATAGCTATTTTTCTTGACGTTCTTACGAGATGGGTTACTAGGCTGTTGATAGGTTGGAGCCACTTCTGCCAAGATGTAAGAATCTTGTTGCAGACGATTTGCCAAGTGATGGATCTTTGAGTGCTTCCCATTAGGTGCTAAAGTTCGCTTGATAGCACTTACAGGAGCTCCCAAGATAGAGGCTGTCACTGGTCCTTTATCCGTTGTTACAGCAGCTGGCTCAACAGTGGCCTCAAAGCTTGGTTTAGCTTCTACCTTAGGCTTAGCAGTCAGTTGACGGCTATTAGTATGTTTGGTTTGTTGAACTTCTTGGCGGAGGAATTTTTGGCGTTTCTCACGTACATCACGCTTAGCCTTTTCGCGGGCTTCCTCAGCATAAGTCATGCCAGCTTCTTGTGTCTCCACTCGTTTTGGAGCCTGCTTACGATTGCTAGGCTTAGCTGACAAGAAATCATAGTTCGGCAACAAATCATTGTAGTCCTTATCTTGGTAAGGGCCACGGATATTTGTGATTAAATCTTCATTTTCGTATAGGCGCATAGAGACCGGTTCTTGCAAGCAAGGTTCCCCGTCTGGAATCAGCGGAAATTGTCGTCTTTGGCGATGCATAAAAGACTTCCTTTCATTTTCGAGATGATGCGTATCTTAATATAAATAATCGGGAATGGGGAGATACGTCTTGCAATATCCTATTATAGCCTAATTCAAAAGATTTGCCTAGTAGCATTTTTATATTTTAGTATTCCAATATTAAATATAACAAATTAAGATATTGCAATACCAAGAATTTCTTTAATATCCTCAACGGTCATGCTGGCACGGCTTTCATTGCCATCCAAGACGGTTGTTACCAGGTTTTTCTTGCCTTCTTGAAGCTCAAGAATTTTCTCTTCAATAGTCCCTCTTGTAATCAAACGGTAAACTTCGACATTTTGTTCCTGACCAATACGGTGAGCACGACTAATAGCCTGCATTTCTACCGCTGGATTCCACCAAAGGTCAATCAGAATAACCGTATCAGCACCAGTTAGATTCAGTCCCACTCCTCCTGCTTTCAGAGAAATCAAAAAGGCATCTCGACTTCCTTGATTGAAGGCTCTGGTCATCTCCTGACGACTATCAGATGGTGTTGACCCTGTTAGCTTATATGAGGAAATCCCTAATTCTTGTAAGAGCCCCTCTGTAATATCTAACATCCCACGAAATTGTGAAAAGATAAGGACACGATGGTCTGATTCCTTAATTTGGCTAAGCAACTCTCTAAGGCTATCTAATTTTCCGCTATCTCCCGCATAGTCCATAAAGAGAGCTGGGGTATCACAGATTTGTCGTAAGCGGGTAATTCCTGACAAGATTTCCACCTTACGACGGTTGATTTCCTGATCACTTGCCGAAATTAATCCTTGTTGCATCTGTTGCAATTGTGCTAAATAGATAGCCTTTTGAGCATCTGACAATTCACTTTGGTGAGTGATTTCAATCAAATCTGGTAGATCAGGAAGGACCTCTTCTTTTTTACGTCTTAGAATAAAGGGAGAAATATACCTAGCCACTTCCTTAGGTGTTAACTTAAGGAAAGTTTTTTTAGCTGGTAAAAGTCCTGGTAGAATAATCTGGAAAATAGACCAAATCTCCAACAAATGATTTTCAATAGGCGTTCCAGATAGTGCTAAGCAATGCGGAACAGAAAAATCACGTAGATATTGGGCAATCTTTGTCTGTGTATTCTTCATGACCTGAGCCTCATCGAGAATGAGATAGTCATATTGGCCAGCCTTGTAAGCATCAAAATCCTGACGGAAGGAAGCGTAGCTTGTAATGATAATCTGGTGGTCTTCGGCAATGATGTCATCACGTTTTGGCTTGAGTCCATAAGAAACCGCTACATCTAACTGAGGGGCAAACTTTTTAAACTCATCCTGCCAATTGTAAATCAGGCTTGATGGTGACAAAACCAAAACTCGTTGTCCTTCTTCTAAATGTGCAGAGAGATAGGCAATAGTTTGCAAAGTTTTCCCCAACCCCATATCATCGGCCAAGATACCGCCAAAACCATAGTGATGCAACATCGATAGCCACTGAACACCTTTTTCCTGGTAGGGACGAAGGCCAGCTTCTACCTTATAGGTTGGCAAATCAAAGGTCTCTGGCTTACTCAAATGTTGCGTTAAGAGTTGGAAATCTTTTGAAAAACGAACAGAATCACTTTCTGAAAGAGCATCCATCAATTGATAGGCAGTTAATTGATTGAGTTCTAGGTGACCTTTTCCTGAGTAACGAGCTCTCAGAGTTTTGAGACTCTCACTAATACGATGCGTCGCTTCGTCAAAAACAATCAACTGACCACTACGATTGATAAAATAGGGCGAGCTTTCCATCAAGGCTGCTAAAGCATGATCCACATCTTCGTCGTCAAGACTTGAAAAATCAAAGGAAATATCTAATAAATTTCCCTGACGCTCTACCTGAACCTGTGGACTCTGCTCAACCCGTAAGTCACGTAACTCCTGTCCAATCAGAACTGTTCCTGCATTTTCAAAATCTGGTAGAGTATTTGTAAAGAAATCATAGAGCTCTTGACTGCTACTTAATCGTTTAGATGACTGAAAATCAGGGGTGAATCCATGCTTAGACATCAAACGAAAAACAGCCTGCTCATGACGATAGTTACTGGTAAATCCTAAATGACTCAACTCTTGGCGATCATGTACCAAGAAACCATCAAAATCAAAGGCTAATGTAAGAATAATCTCACTGTCACCTTTCAGATCAAAGCGAAATCTCGGTGTGAAATCCTTGATATTAAAAGCTTTTGGTGCCTTAACTGGCCCCATAGTCCTAAAATCAAAAAGACTAGCAGCCAAGATGGCTTGTTCATCGAGATTAAAGCTGACGTGCTTATTCAAATCGCTTCCGATTGGAAGAGAGCGTAAGCCAACCAAAAGTTTTTGTTGTTTTCGATTCAGACGATAAAAAACACCTTGATAAAAGAGAATACGATTATTAAAAAAGGCCTGACTATTCTTCTCAGCGACAGTCAATTCAATCATCTTGGGCTCGACACAAATATCAAACGAGAAGAGCTGAGCATCAGCAGTCAAATCCTCGACCAAAAGTTGGCGATATTCGGCTCCTTCCCATTCAAACCTAAAGCCATCCAAATCTTGCATCCGTCTCAAACCTTCTTCAAAAAAACCGTAAGGGAGACAAAGGTGACGTGCATTATTCGGTAAAATAAAATCTAAATTAGTCTTGGCTTCATCTGGAATCATCCGTCCTAGGAAGTCTAAAAATTCCTGTGAAGCCTGGTCAAATTGAATAAGTGATAGGGGTTCATAGTAGTTCTTACCTATCTGATAATAACCCTCAGCCTCTACAAGTTTGAGAAAGGCAGGAATATCTCGAATAACATAAGAACGTTCATCTGGTAAGCGACGTAAACGTATACTCCACCAAATCTCTGAACCAAAGGTAGATTCCTCTCCCTCTACCATCAAGCTATATCTAACGGTATCATCTTCATTCAGGGAAAGCCCTTCTAAAAATAAACCACCAAAAGAGTGACCTCGCTCTTGGCCTTGAGAGGATTCTTGTTCCTCTTCCAGTTCTGCCAAGAGACGCTGGCCTTCTTTATCATTTTTTAGATAATACTCAACCGCTGCCAAATGGGGACAATAGCCTTTTTGAGCGAAATAATCACAGTCACACGTGATTTCAGAATCATTGAGTGCATAAATTAAATGATGTTGGTCAACTGTTGTATCCAACTGAGTTTCTGAGACCTGATGAATGGTAATGAGATCCTTTTCAAAAAGTTCAATACCCTCATTACGGACTCTACCCGGCATCAATTTTGCCATAGTATTCACCCCTATCTTATCCCTCTATTATAGCACAAAATCCTTATAAACTAGGCCTTCACCAAGATAAAACAAAAAACACTCCCTAGGGAGTGTCGCAGATTATTATTAATAATCAAGTTTATCTGAGTGACCTGAACCATTACCAACATAGTAACCTGTCTTACAGTTGATACTGAAGAGGTAAGTTCCATCTGGAAGGTACAAGTTGTAGTAACCATTACCATTAATGATGTTAACTGGTTCAAGGATGAAGTTATCTCCTGAGAAGTAACCACGTGAGTGTGATGTTTCGATAATCTTATCAAGAACACCGTCAGCCCAAGTCCAAGCTGGGTTACTTGTATCTGCTACTACATTTGCATTATAAGGCACACGTGAGCGGTCACGTTGAAGGATTGATGGGTTATAATTTGTGATTCCGCGTGTTACAACTGTTGAAGCTGCAGCTGAGCCACCAGTAGTTCCTCCAGTCGCACCAGCTGAACCTGTTGAACCTGCTGAGTTAGCTGCTCCATTTTGCGCTCCAGATGTATTTGACGCAGCCGCACCACCACCAGTAGAAGCTGCTCCAGACGTGTTATCACCTGAAGGTGCAGCAGGACTAGCAGTATTGGCGCTATCAGCAGCTGTCGCTGCAGATGTTGCGCTCGCAGCCTTAGCTTTTTCTTCAAGCTGAGTCTTACCACCCTTAATCGCTTCTTGGATAGTGCTATCAAGACTCGCATTTCCAGTTGTTGTTACACTTTCTGGCAGATTATTAAAGTTGGCATCGGATTTAACAGCGATAGAGGCATTATAGCTACCATCTACCAGAGCATCTGACTCAAACTGACTGTTAATCTTTTGTACAGCTTCAATTTGTTTCTTCAAGTTATCATATTTTTTCTTAGCTGCATCGTAATACTTGGTTTTCTCCAATTTCTTGAGCAGTTTTTCCAAATCTGATAGCTTACCAAATTGATCATTAGCGAGTTTTGTTTGCTCATCATCTGTGAAGAAATTCTTATACATTTCTTCGAAGGCCTTATTATCAGCAGCTGCCGTGTCCTTGCTTGATGATGATGTCACTGCTGAAGAAGCTGTGCTTGTTGGTTTTGCTGATTGGCTATGTGTTCCTTTATAAAGAGCATAGCTACCACCAATAATAGCTAAAGCAAGAACTGCTAGAGCACCGATAACAACACCTTTACGACGGTAAACTGGAATATCACCATCAAAGGCACTCTTATGCGATGGTGAAATAGACTCTGAAGAGATTCTGTCTTCTGCAGATGGGCGATTAACTGCCATAGACACTTTTGGTGTTGTCTTTTCTTCGTCAGCTTTTGCTCCAGTTACCCCTGCCACTGTTGAGGCAATAGCCGCCAAATCGATAGTGTCTGAGATAACAACATCATCCAACAATGGTTTTGAAGCTTGCGGCTCAGTATCGTCAATATTGGCAACAACAGGATTTTGTGGTTCTGGATCATCGATGTTAGCAATCAAAGGATTGTTATCATCAATATTATCTACCAATGCATCGTTATAGGCTGGCGTTGGCTGATTAGTTGAAGTAGCTGAATCTGCAAGTGCATCACCAAGGTCAAATTTTTCTGTTTCTGACGTGATGAAACGATCAGCATTCGTTGACGTAATGATAACTTCAGAACTTTGACTTTCTGGTTCTGCAATAACCTCAGGTTCAACAGGAGCATTTGGCAACTGCTTGTCAATATGAGATTGAGTTTCATCAACCTTGTTATCTGTAGCACCAAAACCAAATGTGACCGGTGTTACTTCTTCAGTAGCTACTGTTGAGTTGATTGACTCATTAGCCATTGATTGACCAATCAAACCTGAATCCGCAAACTCCTGACGTTGCTTTTGAATAAAAGCATCCAAAGGTGATGTGTCGCCATCAGCTTCAATTTTCTTTGAAAATTTTTGTGAGGCAACTTCTTCGCGGTGTTGCTTGATATACTTATCCAAAATGCTATCTGTTTCTGTTACACCAGCATTAATCTCAGCTTCTTTGCGGACAGCCTCACCGACTGTCATTTCCTTGGCATCTTGGAAATCTAGCTCTTGGCTACCTTCATAGCCATTTTGTGTTTTATCTTCTGACACGTTTAATTTACCTTTCTAGCCTCAGAACGGCGAACACGCTCACCAAAATATTGATACAAATCAACACGGAGTGTCCCGTTATAAAGCTTACGTTTTTTATCGGCTTTCATACCGTATTTGCTTTCAAATTGTTCATCGCTGGTCAAGATAAACTTGCTCCAAGTTTTAAGTGGCGCAAAAGTTTGACCCATTTCATTATACAAGATATCCACAGCCTTGTCATCCAACAAACGCTCACCATAAGGAGGGTTTGAAATAATGACACCATTGATTTTATCTGTTTTCAGGTCCTGTAAACGCATTTGTTTCAATTTAATAACATCTTCAAGACCTGCCTCACGAGCATTGGCTTTTGCAATCTCAACCATACGGCCATCAATATCACAACCCATAATATCTAATTCAATATCGTAGTTTGCCTTGCTATCTGCTTCATCACGTACCGACTGTACTAAATCTTTATCCACCCAATTCCATGCTTCAAAGGCAAAATCACGATTAAATCCTGGTGCAATGTTCATGCCAATCATTGCAGCCTCAATACAGAAGGTCCCTGAACCACAAGTCGGGTCAATCAACGGTTTATCCGGATACCAGTTACTAAGTTCAAGGATAGCAGCCGCCATATTTTCCTTAATCGGTGCTCCACCTTTATCAGTACGATAGCCACGCTTAAAGAGACTAGCACCCGTGGTATCAATCAAAACCGTAGCCTTATCCTTCAAAATAGAGACTTCAATCTTAAATTCCGCTCCTGTTTCTTGAAGAGGCACTCCTTCTGGACGGTGGAAATACTTCTGCAATTTCTTAACGACAGCTTTTTTTGAAATCGCCTGAACAGATGGCTCATTATGAAGCTTTGATTTAACACATTTAGCCTTAGAAATTGGGAACTTTGCACCTAGCGGAAGATAATTTTCCCAGTCTAAGGCAAAAACTCCCTGAAAGAGTTCCTCAAAGGTACGTGCTGGAAATTCACCCACTACAATCTTGATACGGTCTGCTGCTCTCAACCAAAGGTTAGTTTCAGCTATTGCACGAACATCGCCTTGGAAACGCACCTTACCATTTTCAACCTGAGTGTCATAACCTAACTCACGCAATTCACGTCCAACCACAGCCTCAAGACCTGCTGCAGCAGTTGCTACTAATGTAAATGTTTCTTTCATTGTCATCCTTTTATCTCATTGTTACGAGTACAAACTTTTTTAACTGATGGCTTATTTTTCCACTCTTTTCTTTAGAAGATATAGTTGTAAAAGAGAGAATTCTTGCTAAAAGAAGGCTGAGACATGTGTCCCAGCCTCACCTATATGCAATTTTCTATAAGCCATGTTTTGTTCCAGAAGTGACTAGGTACCACTTCCTTCGATAATCATCTGTCTACTGCAAAGCAGTCAGGATGGTCCGTTCGTTTCCAGCCATCCCATGCCCCTACCAAAGTTTGGGTTGCTAGCTTGAGGGGTTTACCGCGTTCCACTTTTTAGGTTTCCCTAAAAACTCCGTCACTGTGGCACTTTCAGAGCTACTAAAACCTATCCGAAGACTTAGCCAGTTCACTCGCCGTAACTTGAAAATCAAGTCCCTAGGCTTATTAATTCACCTAGCACAAACACTACTGGCATCACAGCCAGTGCTAGCATGGACTTTCCTCATGGAAGACTAGCAACCATGCGATTATCCAAAAATTGCACAAACCAGTTTTATTCGACGATTTGTTTTCCAAAGACCTCTTTTTCCAAACGACTGATACGTTTTAAGATATCATAGTTTGAAGCCGAAGCAACATTGGCATTCGCACGTGATGGCTCACTTGTCGCGCTTGCGTATGCTGGGCGACTTGCAGGAGCTGAAGAAGTTTTAGCCTTAAGTTTTGCATTTTCTTCTTGCAATTCCTTAACTAGAGCAATATAGACACCGTAATCTTTGATTACATCGTCTAGAAACTCATCAACTTCTTTTTTATCGTATCCACGCATGCTTGTTTTAAATTCTTGTTCGTAGATTTTCTTGGGCGTTAAATTAATCTTAGCCATTTTTATTCTCCAATACTTGTCTTATCTAACTTACTAATACTTTACTGTCTAATGTTTTTATGATACAGAAAAAATGATAAAAATGCAAGTTTAAAAATCAATTATATCCTATTCCGACATGACTTCATTGAGGTCATCAAAAGTCAGTCTAGATACGGGATAACCCCTTGCTTCTAACATCATACCGTAAAAATATTTCAGATTTGTTTCATTTTCAGGTTCATAAAATAAATAAGCCTGATCTGTATTGTCAATGAGAAACTGATTAAATTGTTTAAACTGTGCTGGAGATTGGTAAGCGGGGAAGCTGTACTTGACAAAATCAACCTGCTTAAAGGCTGCTAGTTTTGTTTGATTCGCTTCATTCCAATTCTGACCATGCGTTTCAAAAGGGAAGAGGGTCGCTAACTTCAAAGGATAGTCTTTTTGAAGTTCTTTGGCTACTTCTAGTGCCCAAAATTCAAAACCGAGGTTGCCGGTAAAAATCATCCAATCCACACCATCATCCAAGAAACGCTTAAAATCACGTTTAATTGCTTTCTTGATAATGGTTACTTTAGGGTCCTTGTCTTTAAAAATACCGAGTTCAAAGCTCTTATAGCCAGTTACCAGTAGTGATGTCATTTGTTGTTTTCCTCATTCATTTTATGGTATAATAAAATAGTCTTTATGCATATCTTATAAAGAAGAAGGGAAAGAAATGGTAAACTATCCCCATCAGATATCTCGTAAGATAGCACAAGTACGTCCTAAAAAATCAAATATAGTTGACTTTGCCAATCGGGGGATGAGCTTTGAATCTGCTATTAACGCGACTAATGATTACTATTTGTCGCGTGGTTTAGCCGTTATTCATAAAAAACCTACCCCTGTTCAAATTGTCAAAGTCGATTATCCCAAACGCTCACGAGCAAAGATTGTAGAAGCTTACTTTAGACAAGCCTCTACTACCGACTACTCTGGTGTTTACAAAGGATACTACATTGATTTTGAAGCCAAAGAGACACGACAAAAGACATCCATGCCTATGAAAAACTTTCATGCGCATCAAATTGAGCACATGTCTCAGGTCATCAGTCAAGATGGGATCTGCTTCGTGCTACTTCACTTCTCGACGCTTAAGGAAACCTACCTTCTGCCTGCCAAAGACTTAATCGCTTTTTATCAAATTGATAAAGGGACGAAATCAATGCCTCTTGATTATATCAAAAAAAGAGGCTATGCAATTGCAGAAGCAGCTTATCCTCAAGTTCCTTATTTAGAAATCATTGAAAAATTATTAGGTGGTAACACATAATGGCTAAATTTAATTTCAGCAACTTTAAAGAATCACTTAACGGTTTGACTAAACGTGCTAAAAACATCAAGGTCAAGCGTTCAGATTCTTCTCGCTATAGCAAAGGAAAACGCTCTGCCGCTTCAGACCAAAGTTTGGGCTGGCGTATTGCAAAATACGGATTTATTGGACTGCTTACTTTCTTTGTAGTCTGTGTCATCGCTGGTGGTAGCCTCTTTGCCTACTATGTTAGCAGTGTTCCTAAACTTACCGAGAACAAACTGCAATCAACAAACTCAAGTAAGATTTACGACGCTAACGGTAGTCTTATTGCCGACTTGGGAGCTGAGAAGCGTGAGAGTGCATCAACAGATGAAATTCCAACAACTCTAGTTAATGCCATCACCTCTATCGAGGATAAACGTTTCTTCACACACCGTGGGATTGACGTCTACCGTATCATGGGGGCAGCTGTTAACAACCTTCGACGTAGCAGCACCCAAGGGGGGTCTACACTCGACCAACAGTTGATTAAGTTGGCTTACTTCTCAACTAACACTTCTGACCAAACCCTTAAACGTAAGTCACAAGAAATCTGGTTGTCACTCCAAATGGAGCGTCAATTCACTAAACAAGAAATCTTGACCTTCTATATTAATAAGGTTTATATGGGTAATGGTTACTACGGTATGAAGACTGCAGCTAAATCATACTTTGGTAAGGACTTGAGCGACCTCTCTGTTGCCCAAGCAGCTCTTCTTGCTGGTATTCCACAAGCACCAACACAATATGACCCTTATGCTAATCCAGATGCTGCCAAAGAGCGTCGTAACACTGTTCTTACTGAAATGTATGAAGACAAAAACATTTCTAAAGAAGAGTACGAGCAAGCTAAAGCAACTGATGTATCAGATGGCCTTCTTCCACTTACGAAGAAAGCTAGCTATGAGCCATACTTAGATAACTACATCAAACAAGTTATTGAACAAGTATCTACTGATGCCAATGCTGATATTTACTCAGCAGGTCTCGACGTCTACACTAACCTTAACCCAGATATTCAAAAATATATCTGGAACGTCTATAATACTAACGACTACGTATACTATCCAAACCGGTTGCGAACCAAGTTGCTTCTACTATTATTGATGTTACTAATGGTCGTGTCGTTGCCCAATTGGGATCACGTCACCAAGACGAAAACGTTGCACTTGGTACCAACCAAGCTGTTCAAACAGACCGTGACTGGGGTTCTACAATGAAACCAATCACTGACTATGCTCCTGCTATTGAAAAAGGTGTTTATACAAACACTGGTACGACTGTTTACGATAATCCTTACAATTTCCCAGGTTCTTCAACACCAGTTTACAACTGGGACCGTAAGTATTACGGAAGCATTTCATTGACTTATGCACTTCAACAATCACGTAACGTTACAGCCGTTAAAGCTCTCCAAGCTGCTGGTTTGGAATATGCACAATCCTTCTTGAAAGATTTGGGTATCGAGTATCCAGAAATGTACTACTCAAATGCCATCTCATCTTCAACATCATCATCAGATTCTAAGTATGGTGCATCAAGTGAGAAGATGGCAGCAGCTTATGCAGCCTTTGCAAATGGTGGTACTTACTATAAACCATCTTACATTAAATCAATCAAATTTGAAGATGGTTCAACTAAATCATTTGATTCTAAAGGTGTCGAAGCCATGTCACCACAAACAGCCTACATGATGTCAAGTATGTTGAAACAAGTATTGACAGGTGGTACAGCAACTGAAGCTTATGTTCCTGGTACAATCAATGCTGGTAAGACTGGTACATCTAACTACGGTGACGATGAGTACTATAAAGTACAAAAAGAAAGTGGTGTCTATGCTGACCTTATGGTTCCGGATGAAACTTTCGTTGGTTACAATACTAAGTATGCAATGGCGATTTGGACAGGTTACAAAAACCGTAAAACACCACTTTATGGTTCAGACCTTGATATCGCTAAACAAATCTACGGTGTAACAAGTAGCTACCTTAACCAGATGTATGGTGCGGGTTCTGAAGATTTCGATATGCCTAGCGGTGTTTATAATAATGGTAGCTATGTCTTCCTTACTGGTTCTTCAACATCAAATGTTTACACAGGATCACTTGGAACATCTAGCTCGTCATCAAGCTTAGACTCGAGCCAAAGCAGTGACTCATCAAGTTCACAAGATAGTCAACAGTATGGACCTGATGCTTCAACAAATCCATCGACATCGGCCTCTAATGGCTCTGAACATTCAAATTCAAACACTGCTACAGCAGAAGAATAAGAAATAAAAAGGGTTATCCGAATGGATAACTCTTTTTTTACCGATAAATTTTAAAGAAGCTATGAAAAACCACTGGAATCATTTCCCAGTGGTTTCATATATTGTCTTATTTTGAAGCAAGGGCTCCCATTGGGTCCCAAGGAGCAAGTACTTGTGGCTCTGCTTCATAGGCTGCTAATTCTTCAGCTGTAAGGAAGTCTTTGCGGACAACGATTTGATAAGTGTATTCATCCATCCAGGCATCAGAAGCGACAAAGTAACCTTTTTGTCCAACCTTGTCTCCCCAAGAGTTTTCAACCTTCCATTTAACTGGTTTGCCATCAGCATCCAAATCAACCCCAGTCAATACCATGGCGTGAGTCATGAGAGATTCACTGTAGTCCAAACGTCCTGCCTTGTCTTGAGTCAAGTTAATATCCATGCTAGCTGTAAAATCGTAAACATTAGTTGCAAGAATACCTTTTTGGCGGTCTGAAACTTGACCAACATCTGAACCAAACCAAACAGTCTCTCCAGCCTTCATCTGTGCAATGGCAAGCTCTTTGAAACGATCCATTGGGAGGTTAATATAACGAACACTTGGCGCACCTACAACATTACCCAACATCTCAACAGTATAAGATTTTCCGTAAGGTTTATCAGCTGTTGGAGCGTTGATAACTGACACATAATCACTGAGTTTAAGACCCACATATTTTTCAAAGAAAGCTTGTGGTGTGATATTTTTCTCAGATTGATAGTTGTCATCTTTATCTCGGTAGGCAAAATCAAACTGACGTGGTGGTAAACCAAGAGTCATGGCAAGATAATTGAAAATTTCTTGAAGAAGCTCTTCCTTCTTAGCTTGAACAGCAGCTTGATCAGCACCACCAGCAATCAAATCACGCAAGATTTGAGCATCTTGACGAAGAAGCTTATTGAGGTATTGATTAAGCTCACGACTATTGCTTGAAGCTACAGATTCTGGATAAACTGATTTTGGTACAACACCATATTTTTCAAAAAGTGATACGACCATATCCCATTGTCCACCATCTTGTTGAGGTGTATCCAAAAGGAATTTAACCTTACGACTGCCAATCTCTTGATCTGCTGTAGCAATGATTTGTTCCAAGAACCAGTTCGATTTTTCATATTTGTCCCAGAAGAAGGTGTGGGCTTGAGAAAGCTCGAAACTTTCCAATTTAAAGTCTGAAATTAATTTGTGACGGAAAGTATTTAGTGCCGCAAACATCCAGCAACGTCCTGAAGCTTTCTGGTTGGACACCTCATCTTTAGTCAAATCGATTGAGAAAACATGGTCGTTTTCAACTTCTGATTGACGTGTTTCGATGGATTTGAGCAAGCCATTGTGAGTTACAGCATTTTCGATAGCACTGTACTTGGCATTGGCCTCATAGTCTGCAAATAGTTTATCTGTGAAATCTGTTGATAATGAAGTCATAAGATTCCTCCTTTTAAGCCTTATTCTTCTCTATTTTATCACTAATTTCTGAAAATTCAATTTAAAAATACCCCTAGGTTAAACCTAGGGGTACGACAATCTTATTCAACTTTACCAACCAGTGTTTCTGGTGCTGGTTTCGTTGGTTGACAAGACATGATAAGGAGGACAATGCTTCCAATCAATGAGAAGATAGCCAAGATTGGTACAAGCCCTATATAACTTAGAAGTACCCAAGCCGGATGAAAGCCTGCATCTCTTAAACGACGGATTTGTAGAGACAATTGAGGGATAAGTTCAATTAAGCTAAAAAGCATTAGTGGCCAAGCATAGGTAATAATTATTTTTTGCAGTTCAGTCGGATTATTCAACAGAGCTGGGTCACTAAGATCAACATTACTGAAGAAAGGAATAAGAACACAAAAAACAGTAAGAATAGTAATAATAATGACATTAACCAAGTAAGCCCACCAGTAGTCTGGACGAGTCGAACGTCCACTAAAGTCAAAGGCACGTTTCCAAAAATCAATATAAGCTTTGATCATAATTCATTTCTCCTCTTATTTCCAAAAATCATCAAAAATGGTGATTGGCAAGTGACGTTTGTGTTGACCTTTATGCCACCATGACTCAATCGTTTCCTGAGCTTTGGCTGAGACTTCCTTACCTTCAAGGTAGTCATCAATTTCACGATAGGTCACTCCAAGTGCCACTTCATCAGCGATTCCTGGTTTGTCCTCTTCCAAATCAGCTGTTGGCACTTTTTCATATAGGGCCTTGTCAGCACCAAGTTCTGCAAGAAGGGCTGCACCTTGACGTTTGTTTAGACGAAAGAG
>OGWU01000698.1_pt1 | contig 21638 bp, 29 predicted proteins | sample 1576071 | NCBI WGS metagenome assembly OGWU01 (sample SAMEA3541582, study PRJEB24748) | human gut metagenome | biome: human gut; feature: human-associated habitat; material: faeces | place: China | collected 2012
AGCGGGTTCAGGAGAATATGATAAAAGGTGGATTATCGGGGCGAAGTGCCTCCGGTAAAAATACCAGAACAAGAGCCATTACAGGCATTGACGGTGATATCCGAATCAACAAAGCATTATGGATGATTGCCGAACAGTTCAGGGAGTGGAAGTCATGATAATATAAGTAAAGCCCCGAAAAGTTTTTCGGGGCTTTACTTATATTATCATCCTGCGGCATTGCTGTGTCGTCTGATATGCCTCAATTTCATCAACTGGCTTTTCGGTAGTCTGTAAATATTGTGCCCGCGAAAAATGGTCTGGCAGGAGGCTGCGCAGTTACCGGATATATATAAGATGGGTTCCCGCTTTGCGGGGCTTCGGCCAGTCAGCATTATCACTCATATGATATTTTTGTGTGTGGCCTTCCATGCCGCTGTCGCGGCATAACATATTTCAGTGCCCTTGCGTTTTTATATTACGATAAATGTTTTGTATTTCCCCAGCATAATTTTTTCTGCGCCGTTCCTGTTCCTCTGTGTTGCGAAAACCGGCATTGTAAGCACCGACCGCTCGCCATGTTACCCCCCACTTTTTGAACGCTATTGCCAGGTAATACGCACCGGTATAAATATTCATGCACGGGTCTGTAACCAGGTGTTCCGGTTTTATTCCGTAACGTGACAGTTCCTTAAAATGCTGGGAGTCGATTTGCATCAGGCCGGAGCCATATCCCGTAACAGGGTTAATGCCGATAGCATTAACCCTGTTACGGGATTCATGCCATGAAATCGCTCTCAGTAAATCGGGATCTATTTTGTAATCTCTGCCAGCAAGTTCAAAACAGTCAGAGGAATATGTGTTTCCTGCAAACATTATGAGGATAATGGCGATAATCTTATGCATGTTTTTACTATTTATAGCGTCAATACTATGGAGTGAGCATGCCATTTTTGTGCTTTACAGGCAATGCCCCGAAATTCTGAATCAGTCCCGGGATGCTTTTTGCCTCATCTCTCCTCTGAAAGTATTTCCCCCACACCTGTCGCAAAACTGTATTTTGCCAGATTATGATTATAAATCATAATGTTATGATTTATGTTAGTGGCAATGTTTAATGATTTTGTTTTTGCTGTGGGCGCGTGGTGGTCTAAAGATGGGCTAATTAGCCCATCTTTAGACCACTGATGTGTGTTTTTCCTTGTAAAACAGTTGGTTTCTAGATTGTGTGGGCTAGTTGTGGGTCTTAATGTGGGCTGGTTGTGGTCACTTAACATTATGAAAATAATGTGATTTAATCGTTGTCTCTTTTATGTTTGTGTGGTTATTTTTTTTGTTCTTTTTTGTATGTGGGCTAAATGAGGGTCTTTAGAGAGGATAAAGTATGCCAAGACAACATATTTATATGACTCAAAAAACGTTAAATGGAGTGAGAAAGTTAGTTGAGGAAAGAAGAAGTGAAGGTGCTTCCGCTGCAGAGGCAAATATATCAAGTGTTTGTGCTGAATTATTAGCAATAGGTTTAAGAGTGACAGAGCAGTTAAAGGCAAGAGAGCTGGTGACCCCTGATGATTCAGAAGATAAAGATGGGGAGTATCGTGATCTATTACTTTCAGAGGTGATTAAATCACGACAGGCTTCTCAGGCAATACTGAAATGCATATTTAATATTGAAGAAATAAAAGAGGATACCAGACTGGATTTCAGTGATCTGAAAAAAGGATTTGAAGCTGAGCTTATATCTCTTAGAGATAGAGTGTTGAAGCAAAAATAGCATTGTTTTTATTTGATGGTGTTGAATAGGTATATTGTGTTTGGTAAAATAATAGCACGTTGATGGTATAAATATCGACGATTTGAAAATTTAATTGAGTCGCTCTGGCGAGGGATTAGGGCTCCCTCTACCAGAGCTAACCACAATCTAGCCACCTTTGGAGGAACTAGTTATGGCTAAGCACAACTCTATTGATCTACCCGTTGGATCTCAAGATCTTTCCTCACATTTCTATCAATATCATCGCCAGACAGGCGGTATCTGGTACATTAAAAATAGCAATGGACAATTTTTAGATTGCAGTAATGATTTTCTGCGCGTTTTTTGTTCCCTGAATGATGTAAGTCAAGATGAGTTTTTACAGAATCAGCCTGGAAATTTATTCGGTTTTTACGATAGGAAGCTAAAAGAGTATGAATGTCTTACTATTGCGGAGAATAAAATAAAAATATTGTTGGTTTCACTTTTATCTATAGACAGGACGTGTCCATATATTTGCACATTTAAACCATTTCTCGAAGGTGTATATGTAAAAATTGATACTTTATATTTTCTCGGGACAGAGAGAAAAATAATAGATGCGATATGTAATATTAATAAGAAAAATATTAGTGTGTTATACAAACACCAACGATTCTATGGTGTTAATCCTTTCCAGGATCTTGATCCTGATGACTGGCTTGTCGCATGGCTAATGTCTGCCAGAGTGTCGCAAAGAAGTATCGCTGAGTTTATGAATGTCAATGTAAAAGCGATAGAAAAAAGAGCTTCAACAATATATACGCATTTGATTGTTGAAAATTATGAAAACTTTATATTGCTTTCTGACTTATATCAATGGAGTAAATTTATTCCGCCACGCATATCTATGTCTCCAGTATTAAATGAAGTTTGCTTGATATAAATCAAAAATGTTCGACAATTGTCCTGCTGGCTAAAATGTTTTTTTTATGAAATCATTCCCTCTCAGTTATCTGAGGGGGTTTTATGTCAGAAGCAAAGAAGAAAAAAAGTGTCGTTTCAGTAACACTTCTTCTTCGTCGGGAAACTAATGAGAAACTTGTTGCAGCTGCAAAAGCAGCAGGACGCTCAAAGAGCCTGGAAGCAACATTACGTCTGACTCAACATTTAAATTCAGTACCTGAGCTTGGGGAGAACAGTTACTGGGAAATCCTGTTGCCGAAAGAAAGTTAATCTTTTCGTTTCGTTAAATCTGTTTTACTGAAGGTACTCCGTAGCGGGAGTTTAAATATCAGCGGACTGTTTTTGCTGAATATCATTCTTTTGCATTTGTTATGCCCTGTTGTCTACGGGCAGAGACTTTTGCACCCCGCAGATCGTATTTCACGGTCACGATCGGATTTGCACCCGAGGGCGGTAGCGTGCCTGAAATAATCCGGAATTACGTTCTGAATATCCATTCCCGGGTATTCAGAGGGCAATTCCGCCCATATAACTTTTTATTGTCCGTTAAAGAGGAATTTATATGGCTGAAATGACTGTTTTAAATAATGTCATGGCAACGTCTGCGAAAAAACGCAAGCCGGGTTTGTTGTCACGTTGTTTGGCTGTTGTTAATAAATCAACTGCCAAAGCCCTGGTGAAATATGTGGCTGCGCCGCTGGCTCTCTGGCTGGCGGCACAGGGAATGGCACAGGCAACGGACCTGGCTGCTCCCGGTAAAGCTGACGTCCAGGCGACTTTTGGTCAGGACTCCACGATGATGTACTACTTCATGATCGCGGAAGTTTTTCTGGTATTCATGCTCTATCTGCGTAACCACAACCCCGCCACCTTTGTGTTGATCCCGGTATTTATCGTGGTGACCAAGGTTATCTTCTCCATGATTGGTGGCTAATTTGCTTCCGTTTTATCAGGAGATGACGGTATGCGTGATGACGTGGAAGAACGTTACATCTTCCCTCAGACGCTGACCGAACAGAAACGCCTCATCGGGATACCTCTCGATGAGGCTACCGTTGGACTGACTCCTCCGTGTATCGGGATTTACTTCAACCAGAGTCTGGCCGGTTTGATTGTCGGGCTTCTGTTCTGGTTTGCGTTAACCCACTTCAAAAAGGGAAAGGGGACATCCTGGCTTTTTAATATGTGTTACTGGCATCTGCCGGGACTGAACAGTCAGTTTAAGGTGCTGCCGGAGTCATGCCGGCGACTGTGGTTAAAATAAGGAGAAATTTATGGATCTGAGCGCACATCGCTCAGCCCTGAAGTTCACATCCCTGACATTTGTCATCCTGTTGTTTTTTCTTGGTCTGAGTCTGGCCGCTAATGTCCTTGCCTGGTTACGAATTGAAGATCTGGCGCGGGGGCAGAAAGAAACCTACATCCCCATGTTCTTTAATCAACCGTTTTCGCTGTCCCGTAATGTGGCTGATGCCAGCTATCTGCAGCAGGTAGCGGAATCGTTGATGTTTCTGCGACTTAATGTCACGCCAGAATCGGTAAAAGCCCAGCATCAGGCCCTGCTGCGTTATTTCGATACAACAACCCGCCCTCAGATGAAAGAGATTCTGGACGGTGAAGCCAGTCAGATCATTACCAACAATGCCAGTTCTGCGTTTTATATGACCGGGATTGATGTGTATCCGAATGCCGGGGTGGTGGATTTCAGGGGAACGCTGAAGACGTGGATTGGACGGCGTGAAGCATTGCCGGAAGAAAAGGCATACCGGCTGGAACTGGGTTACAGGGACGGGATGACAACTATCCGGTCATTTAAGGAACTGGTGAATGAGAAAGAAAAACCAACGAAATAAATGGCGGACGCCTATGGGTATGGTCGCATTGCTGTGTGGTCTGGCCGGTAACGTACAGGCCGCACCGGTGGTACAGAAACCCGTACAGGTTCCGGTTTCGCCTGATGCGCAGGCCCGTATAGCGCTGAGCAACACACAGCCTAACCTGCTGGTTGTTCCCGGTGATCGTATTGTGGGCGTGGACAGTGCGCAGGGAACCTTCACGAATACCGGAGAGTACGGGCAGACAGGTATTGCAAATGGTGGGGTGATCCTGATGACGGAGAAAACCGCTCCCTTCACGTTTTATATCCGTACCGAAGGTGGCCTGGTGGTGTCCGTTATCGGCCAGCCACAGGCACGGGATGGTCGGGTGGTTCATCTTATGAGTGAACATCCGGTCCGCCATAAAGCCGCTGCTGCATGGGAGCGCAGCCATGACTATGTGACATTGCTGGTTGATGTGCAGCGGAGGTTGATGAACGGTGTTGTTCCTCCTGGGTATATGCCCTCTCCGGTTGTGGCTGCGCCTGTGTTTTCCTTACCAGCAGGGATGACGGCCCGGGCAGAGAGTATGTGGAGTGGAGACAGACTGCGGGTGTACCGGTACCGGGTAAGCAGCCATTCAGCTGGCACATATCCGCTGTCAGAGCGTCTGTTCAGTGCGCCGGGTGTCCGTAGTGTGGTGATTTATCCCCGTGCAGAAACTCTGTTACCCGGTGCAACCACCGATGTCTGGGTGATGGTCGGACAGACGGAGGCGCGGAATGGCTAATATCAATCAGCTGGTTCGTCGTAAGCAGAACCTCAGAATGGCCCTTATTGGTCTGGGGATCAGTGTGGTGGGTGGGGCTGCCTGGTATCTTTCTTCTGCGCAGCATGCAGGAAAAGCAGCACAGACACAGCAGCAAAAAGCCCCGCCGCCCAATATGACGGGGGTGGTTTCCCAGACCTTTGATAAAAAGGTGTCAGACGCGGCGGTTGCAGATATTCAGCATACCGCCAGTGAGGCGGAAAAAAAGCTGAAAGCGTTTGAGTCTCGTCTGGCGAAAATGGAGCAACGGGAGCAGGACTACCGGGCAAAAATTGAAGAGCAGGAGAATGAACTGGCCATCCTGCGGGCTGAACAGGAAGCCATTAAAGAGAGCAGCAATGCACCGGAACTGCCAGCGGGACAGCCAGTGCCTTCATTTGGTTCAGGGGCATCAGTACCGCCACCCACGGCGTTTTATCAGCCAGGAGGGAGCGAAAATCTGGCACCGGTTACGCAGTATCAGGTGACACCAAAGCCTGCGAAAGGACTGTCCTCAATGACCGTGGATTATGGTGAAAAATCTGCTGTCAGCAATAAATCGTCTCTGCCTTATATCCCGTCAGCCAGCTTTGCGCCGGCGGTTGTTATTGAAGGGGCCGATGCCAATGCATCCGTCACCGGTAACAGTGATCCGTCCCCGATGCAGTTCCGTCTGACCGGTCTGGTCAGGATGCCCAACGATAAAACGTATGATCTGACGGGCTGTATGGTCACTGCCGGGGCCTATGGTGATATTTCCAGTGAGCGGGCGCTGATTCGTACAGATCGTCTTTCCTGCCATAAAAACGGGCAGGTGATTGATATGCCTTTTAAAGGCCATGTTTCTTTTAAAGGGAAGAACGGCATCAAAGGTGAGCCGGTCATGCGTAACGGCAAAATTATTGGCTGGGCATTTGCAGCCGGTGCCGTGGATGGTATTGGCAGCGGTGTGGCCAAAATTGGTCAGGAGACACCGGGAGCGGGGGCTGTGGCCTCGGTTTCCGGCAGTTCAGTGATGAACAGCGCGCTGGGTGGCGGGGCATCGCAGGTTGGTAAAACGCTGAGTGATTACTACATCAAGCGGGCAGAGCAGTATCACCCGGTCATCCCTGTAGGGGCAGGAACAGAAGTGACGGTGGTATTCCAGGAAGGTTTTCAGTTGAAGTACACGGACGAGGACAAGGCATCCACGCCGGCGCGTCAGGCTAAAGCGGTGGTGGATAACGGTATTCAGGTATCAAAACAGATGCTACGGGAACTCAATCTGGGGGATGCTGTTCCAGGTAATATTTCTGATAAAGGAGAATAATGATGTACAGATATAAATATATTTTGAAGCCAGCATATATTGTTCGTTGGTTTTTCTGGGACGTGAAAATATAGTGATCATGCCATTGTCCGCAATGGTTCTGATAGTTTTATTTTTCTTCTGGAAGGATAACATCACTCCAGGTGTGTTGTTAGTTCAGGAAATTGAACTTGTGAGGGAGAAAGCACCTGTCGGGTTATATCCTGCTCGGGAATGTACCAGAGGACTATCTGATATTCCCGGTGGAGGTGACAATATCTGTCGTTACCGTAATACTGATAAAGATGAATATATCAGAGATGTGGACCTGTTGCTGTTTGGATGGGTAAAAAACTATGGGTAACTCTTGTTTTTGTATCCGTTTCACTGGCGGTGTTGACAGGGAAATATCCGAGACTTTCCGGTAAATAAAGAGTTGTCATTTGTTGTGCAATATATGGTGCACAAGTGAATGGAGTAGTTCTGTGTATGAAAGCAGAAATTAAAAGTATGCTGAAAATAACAGAAAATGAAAGAGATGTGCTGAATGAAGTGTATGAGAGGCAGGAGAAAGCAGCGGAAAAGCAAAATGTTATTCGCAATCGTATATTTTTGTTGTCTGAGACGGTATTAGTCTTAATGATAATATCAATAACGGTTTTTAAAGGATCTAATGCCGCATTTATTATAGTTTCTTTAACTGCTGGTTCTGCGTTGATATTAATGCTTATATATAATTATATTGATGATGTTTTTCCTGGTAAAATATTCTTGTCCAGCGAAGATGTTATGGAGTTAGGGCAGTATATAAGAAATAATGATACGGCAAGATTATTGCTTTCAGAGAAAATAATATCCGGTTGTTTGCTGACTGTTCGGGATGCAGATGTGTTAAAAAATATCGTAGATAAAGACCTGGCTGCAAAACAGGAAAAAGAACGTAAAAAACATTGTGAAGATGTGATGGCAGACATTCTTAAACTAAGAAAGGAATATGATACACGTAAATAACAGTTGAGATTATATTTCCTGTTGAGATGGAATTGTTATGAATAAATATATGCTATTAATGGCAGGAAGTGTCCTGCTGTTATCCGGTTGCGCCGGAATGAAAAGTGAATTTGACTGCAATGCCACAGCCAGTAACAGCTGTATGACAATGGATGAGGCAAATAATAAAGCCCGCTCAGCCACTGAACGTTCTGAAGCAACAAAGCAGATGCCACTTCCCCGCCTTGCCGCCTCCGCTTCGCAACCTTTAACCAGAACAGTCTCTTTTGCCGTAAAGACACCTGCAGGAGTACCGGATTCAGTGGCATCACCGGCATCATCCCGGACATCAGGAAACACAGCGACGGGGAGCCGTATTGTTCCTGACGGTGACAGCACGCGCCAGAAATCCCGGCGCGCGGCGCAGGAACCCGTCCGGTTACAGGCAACAACGGCCCGGATGTGGATTGCCGCCTGGACCGATGAACAGGATGTATGGCATCAGCCGTCACTGGTGGCCTTTGAGGTCACGCCGTCGCGCTGGTTACATCAGCAGGGGGGTAAAGAGTGAGCAGGGAAAGACAACCTGAACAGCAGGAGGTAAAAGGCTGGCAGGTATTACTGTCGCAGCTGCTGGGTGGCTGGAAAACGCCGGATGGCAGCCAGCAGGCACAGCAAATCCTGGATGAAATGGATTATCCGTCTTTCGCCAGTCTGCTGCCGTACCGCCGGTATGATCCGGACAGTGAGCTGTTCATTAATGCCAGAACGGCAGGGTTTATCCTCGAGTGTGCGCCGTTATCCGGTGCCAATGAAGCCATCAGTAAGTCACTGGATTATTTTTTACGGGATAAGATCCCCCGCAAAGTTCCGCTGACGTTCATGCTGGTTGGTTCTCCCTGTGTGCGCCCGATGCTGGAGCGTGGGCTGGCTGATTTCCGCTGGCAGGGAAAGCGGGCAGATGAATTCAATGCCATTACCCGTGCCTATTATGAACGGGCCGCCCTGACAAAATTTGCCAATAAAAAAGACTATCCACTGACGCTGCGTCATTACCGCCTGTTTGTTTCGTATGCGGAAGAAGTCAGCAACCTGACGGAACAGAAGAAGACTGAACTGAACCAGGTGGCCAACCGTGTTGTGGCCGGTCTGGCTTCTGCCGGCCTGTGGTCGACGCGGGTGGATAAACACGGGCTGGTTTCTCTGGTGCGTGAACTGGCCAACTTCCGGCATGGCAATACTGAACCCCCGGGCGGGGATGTGGCGGAGTTTGAGCCGCTGAATACAGAATGTATTGACCGTTCCCTGCGGCTGATGCTGCACCCGGATCGCATTGAACAGAGCCTGCAGTCACAACGTGGTGGCGAACGTGAGCGCACACGTATTCTTAATTTCATGCTGGAAAAAAATCCGGAGAAACCATATGCCCTGTGGCAGATGGGGGACAATATCAGCAACGTCACGGACCCGCTGTGCACCATTTCCTGCCCGTTTGTGATGACGCTTGCGCTGGAAGTGGAGGAGCAGGCCGGCACCCAACGGGAGGCCAACCGCAAGTTTATCCAGCTGGACAAAAAGGCTAACTCCCCCTTTGCGAAGTTTGTGCCATCGGTGAAAAAACAGGCTGCGGAGTGGGGTGGCCTGCGTGAATCCCTCAGCACCAACCAGGACTCACTGGCGCGTTTTTACTTCAACGTCACGCTGTTCTGTGAAGACAGGGACGAAGTGGCGCTGGAAACAGAGATGGTGGTGCTGAACACTTTCCGGCGTAACGGGCTGTCAATGTACATGCCGGAGTTTATGCAACTGCGCAATTACCTCTCCGTCTTTCCGTTCATGATGCCGGAAGGGCTGTGGAGTGATATCTGCCGTTCAAATGCCATCCAGCGGGCGCGGGCCAGTAATGTGGCCAACATTCTGCCGGTGGTGGCAGATAACCAGGTCTGTCTGCAGGGGCTGCCCATACCGTCTTACCGTAATCAGCTCTCCTTTCTGAACCTGTTCGACCGCAATGCGGGGCTGGATACGGATAACAACAACCTCTCCGTCACCGGTACCTCCGGGGGCGGTAAGTCATTCCTGATGCAGGGCATTATTCGTCAGGTGCTGGACAGTGGTGGCCGGGCCTGGGTGTTTGATATGGGGGACTCCTACAAGGGGCTCTGCCGTAATGTGGGCGGGGTGTATCTGAACGCTCTCGACCTGCGGTTCAATCCCTTTGCCAACATTGTTGATATTAAGGAGTCCGCCGAGAGTATCCGTAACCTGCTGGTTGTGCTGGCCAACCCGTCCGGTGACTGCGATGACACCTTTATGTCGCTGTTGCTGAAGGCGGTGCATGAAGTCTGGAAGCGTAAAGAGAAAGAGGCGCTGATTGACGATATTGTGCAGTACATGCGTGAATCGCTGGAGCAGCCGGAATACCGTGACACCACCACCGTGCGTGCACGCATGGATGAAATTATCGTGGGTCTGGAGAAGTACTGTCGCGGAGGAATTTACGGCGATTACTTCAACAGTAAGAAACCGTCACTGGATGACAATGTGCGGTTCTCCGTGCTGGAGATGGGTGAACTGAAGGACAAGCCTGACCTGCTGGCTGCGGTGATGTTCTCGATGATGATTTATGTCGAGCAACGGATGTATCTCTCTGACCGTCAGCAGCCAAAAGTCTGTCTGATTGATGAAGCCTGGAAACTGCTGTCGAAAGATAACAAGCGTGCTGAAGACTTTATTGAGAACGGTTACCGCACGGCACGTAAATATAACGGCGCCTACATCACCATCACACAGGGGATTGAAGACTTCGACGGACAGAAAGCCAGTGGTGCAGCCAAAGCCGCCTGGGCGAACTCCTCCTTCAAAATCATCCTGCGCCAGAACCGTGATGCGTTTCGTAAATACTGCCTGGATAACCCGGAGATGTTTAACCGCTTTGAGCGGGAAGTTATCGAGGGCTTTCCGGCCGCCCGTGAGGCGCATTTCAGTGCCTTTATGCTGCGTTACGGGGGGCAGACATCATTCCACCGTCTGCTGCTCGACCCTATCAGTCGCGTCATGTTCTCATCCGATGGTGAGGATTTTGACTACCGCGAAGCCGGACTCCGTGCCGGTAAAGATATCCACGACATCATCGGAGAGCTGGCCTGGCGTAAGTTCCCGCAGGAAATGGAGACACTGACGGAATGGATAAAACACAATCACTGATTTCCTCTGCCGGTACACCGGAAAAATCCCCCGCTAAATGCTCCCGTCGCCGTCGTTATCTGAAGTCTGTCGCCGGTGTGGTGACAGGCATGATGGTGCTGAATGCGGCGGTCTCCCTGTTACTGACAGAGTGGCGCCAGCCAAAAACGGTCAGTTTTGATATGGCCGGAACCGTGAACAGTTTTATGTCACAGGCTGCGGCGCAGGCACTGGATGAGGCTCAGATAAAGGCGCTGACAGCCCGTTTCAACACGGCGCTGTCCGACAGTCTGACGGCGTACCAGCGTGAACATCGGGCGGTCATTATCGTGGCACCGGCAGTTGTGGGTGGAGCAGAAGATATTACGGCAGACATTCAGCAGTCAGTAGCTGCACGTATGGCAGAAGGGAAGTGAGTATGGCAGATGAAATCGAACGTTTTCAGTCTCATCAGGCGATGCTGGAAGCCGATCGCATACAACGTATCCGTCAGCAGTTAACGGGCATCAGTGCCCTGTTCTGCGATGACTGTGGTGCGCCGGTCCCGGCAGAACGTCGCCGGTTGATACCGGGTGTGCGGAAATGCGTGGGATGCCAGGAGGTACAGGAGATTCAGGCCCGCCATTACAGGAGGTGGCAGTGAAGTGGATGTGGTGTGGGCTGCTGATAAGCCTGCCACTGGCAGCGAAGGATCTGGGGGTGCAGGGTGACCTCTGGCCGGTGCAGGAGCAGAGTATGCTTTCCCTGATCCATCAACGGCTGGAAAGCATGGAGGCCAGCGGGCAACTGGCAGAGATGCAGACGCAGTTTAAGGAACGGGTTGTGCAGAACACGCTGCGTCCGAAGCCGGTGGAGGGGCTGCAGACAGACATCCGGTCGCACACACACCGTGTTGATCCGACAGTGAGCGTGACAGCCGATATGGTAGATCAGAACGGGCACATTTTTGCCCGTAAAGGACAGCGTATTAACCCGCTGGATACTGTGTCATTAGCCGGTCCGTTGTATTTTCTGGATGCGGATGATGAACGACAGGTGGCATGGTTTAATCAGCAACCGGCTGAGCTGAACCGTAAGGTGATACTGGTCGGGGGAAATATCCGTGATGCCACAAAGGCGCTGAACACGCGAATTTATTTTGATCAGGATGGCACCCTGAGCCGTCGCTTCGGGCTGACCTGGATACCGGCAGTCGTGCGTCAGGACGGGAATTCGCTGGTTGTCACGTCTGCAGCGATGTCAGGGAAGACGAAATGAACAGAGAAGCGTATTTCCGGATTGAACCTGCTATCAGAACGCTGGTTGCCACCCTGAATGCTCACGGTTACAGAACATATGCATCCTGTCAGGGACATGGATTTCCAGTGGTATATCGTCCGCCTTATGTTGCATTTCTGTGTTCTCATCAGGATGCCGTCTGGCTGGCACGTAAGCTGAGGAAGGATGCGGAGTCTTATACCCCCCGGTTGTTCTGGGGCTGGTCTGTTCTTGCTTCATTTAACAGTGATTTCCACCTTGTCTGGCGACTGCAACCGGAAGGAGCACATTACTGGTACTGTCGTTATTTCCGGAGAACATTAACGACAGATTTCAGAACACTTACCCGGTTACTGAAAGAGCGGGCCGGTGATACAGGAATAAACGGATGATGCGCCGTCTTTTATCGACGTCACTGATTATCCTTGGGCTGATGTCTGCCAGTGTACAGGCAGAAGACAAGGATAAAATGTGTGACGGAAATTTTGTTAACCCGATCAGCGATATCTGCTGGGAGTGCATTTTTCCGATGAGCATCGGAGATGTTTCGGTCTTTGACGGTGATGCACCGGATACGGATAATCCGTCCATGCCCCTGCAGATTTGTCCTCTGGTACCGGTGGGTTACCGCATCGGCATGGCGATCGGGTACTGGGAGCCTTTTGCGCTGACGGACGTGACCCGTTCGCCGTACTGCATGGTTAATCTGGGCGGTTTCAATATTCCGGTCGGAAAAGTCGGGGCAGGTGGTGCCGGTCAGGAGGATAAACCCGTGGCAGGTGGTTTTTATCATGTGCACTGGTACAAATACCCGCTGACATACTGGCTGAATATCATCATGTCGCTGGCCTGTCTGCAGCGTGGTGATCTGGATATTGGATATCTGTCTGAACTTGATCCGACCTGGGATGATGATGCGCTGTCGTTAATTCTCTCACCGGAAGCTCTGGTGGTGGCTAACCCGATTGCACAGGGGACCTGTGCCGCAGATGCGATTAAAACGGTGAAGGGGAAACCCATCAATGCGTTGTTCTGGTGTGCCGGTTCTCACGGCAGTCTGTACCCGTTTACCGGTTTTATTTCAGATGAATTCAGCCCACAACAGTCGTCGGTGCTGTTATCGGAGCGTATGGCGTTCAAACTGCATCGTCAGGGGATGATCCTGAACAGCATCGGTGAGGATCAGAAAATCTGCAGGGAATATTACTCGCCGATTATGCCGAAGGATCGTTTTCGCTATCAGATGGTGAATATGCATCCGGATACAAAAGCCTGTCATCCTTTTGGTCGTACCGTTATGGCCTGGGAAGCAGGGCATGCCTCTCCCAATACCAGAAAGAACTACGGCTACCTTATCTGGCGCAAGCGCAATTGTGTGTTCCTGTGAGTGAAAAAATATGACAGTAAAAACGATACTGAAAAATTATATCTGAGGATGATTTTATGATCGCAGAATATGATAAAGAGCGATTCAGTAACAGAATCAGAGGTGAAGTTCATATTAGTGCGGATATCCGTGTCAGTGATTTCATTACAGAAGGTGCAGTTTATGTCACGGTAACTGAATCATCCCTGTACGAGCGAATCTGTCAGTATGCTTTTCAATATGGTGAAGATTTACAGGGGATGTTCAAGAATGAAAAATATGAATATATGTCCTGCTTTGTACGGGATGTGGCAGCATTCAGAACTGAATTTGAAAAAGAAGAAATACTAAAGCCTCTTTTTAGTCATGATAAAGGTGAAACCGTTGAGTTTGTTATCAGTTTCCCCGAGATATGCCATCAGGAAGACAGAAATCATCGACATTCATATAAAAAAGGCTGAATTTAATTACCGTAATCAGAAAGGAAGTGTCAATGGAAAATATTCCGTTTATTCGCAGGACATGGTCTGCTGCCAGGTATGTTGTTGCCTGTGTTCTGCGTGGGCTGTCCTGGTGTCTGATGTACACTATTATTCTGCCGCTGGGCACGATGGCTTTGATGGCTCTGCTGGTTTTATGGAAGGACAATACCACGCCGGGAAAATTACTGGCTCAGGAGATCGAATATGTAAGAGACAGAACACCAGCCGGATTATATCCGGTCCGATACTGTACGGATAATCTTGGTTCTGATTTGGCAATGCCTCCGTCTGTAACGTGTGGTTTTCGCCGGGGAGATGCGGCAGAGTATGCCAGGGAGACTGATCGTTCACTGATGCAACGAGGTTCTGCATTATGGGCAGTACTGGCACTGGTATATGTTTCACTGGCGCTGTTCACCAGAAAAGATTCGGAGAACAGTGAAAAAAAATATATTCGTGTTGCAACCGCAGATGAACGTCTGAAAGACATTTTTGCCGAAGATGCTTCCTGTATATCAGGAAAAATTACGAAACATCATGTTTATTTTCCTGACCACAGGATAAATAAACATGATGAAGATAAGAGATAGTAAGCATAATTTTATTGTGGTGGTGGGAACATAATTGTGCGTTTCTGTGGTTTAAATAATAACAGGAGTGTTTTAAATGAGAGGAATAAATATTAAAGCCATTCACAAGTTTATGAATATATCTCGAGTACTCATTGGATTGATAAATGAAACGTTAAGATACTTTCCTTTGGGACTGGTGACGATATTCGTGATGTTGTTTTATTTTATTCCAGATGGTGTTCTTGGTGATATTATTCATGAATGGCAAAAAACAGATGTATCAGGAAAGATATATATTGTTCGTTTATGGCTGAAAGCGACACTGGTGTGTGTTTTTGCGCCTGTGTTTTTAAAATATTTGTGCTCAGATGCATTCATGCCGAAGAAGTGTGTCAACAAAAATAGCAATGAAACAAATAAACAGTCAGGTGAGAGATAAAATGAAATACAGCACCAAAATACTGGATATGGGGGTTCTGCTGGAAATGGAATCACTTTTAAATACTCATGGTGGTGTGTCCAGGTGCATTATGGAGTGCCGACAGCTTGCTGGTGAGGTTTGTCATTCGCAACAATTACTGGATAAACTGTCATATATTGATGACTGGTTGTGCCGGTTTTCCTCAATAATGTATCACCGTTTTGATGAAAAGCAGATTAAGTGGAGGGAGGAGGTGGACAGAGATTACCCCAGGGAAAAGGTTTATATTCTCAATCCTGATAATATCCCCTTCCGTGAGGATAATATTAAGAAATCTGCGAGCAATGCATCAAAAATAACTGTGTCGGTTACAGTCAGTAAATTATGTGCAAGCCAGAAAGAGTTTGATGATTTTTTAACGCTGGCAGAAAAACTGAAAGAAAACTCTCCGGGGCATTAAACCGTAACTATGCCATCAGGATATACCATGAACGTAACTGTGTGGAAGATTATCTCTGTCTGCAGCATAGCCATGACCTGCATACTGTCTCCCTGCATTGTCCGTGCATCGCAGGACAGTGCGGCTTTTATTGAATCCCTGCGTGACCAGAGCGATATGTTGCGCCGGCAGGCCACTGTACCGGAATTTTTGCAGCAGCCAGCACCCGTAAAACATAATGATGCGTGGATACAGAGTCTGACCCGAAAATCACAGCAGGCATCCGCCCGCAGTAAAAAAACGCCGCGTGCGCTGTATTTTTTGTCGTTTTCCATACCGGAAGAAGGTCTGATTCGCATGCTGCCGGAGGCCAGGGCGCTGGGTATCCCCGCACTGGTTAACGGACTCATCGACAATGACTTCCGGAAAACAGCAGAGGCCGTATTCCGTATTACCCGGGAGAAAAATACCGGCGGTGTTCAGATAGACCCGATGCAGTTCGCAAAATATGGCATCACATCCGTGCCGGCACTGGTGGTGATCTGTGGTGAACGGTATGACCTGATTCGCGGCAATATCCGCCTGAAAGCGGCACTGGATCAGGTGGCGAAGGAGGGGGAATGTGCCCCGGTGGCTGAAGCGATTCTCAGGGAGAGTGAACGATGAAGCGCGTTATCGTGATGATGCTGGCTGCACTGACCACCTTTGGAACGGGATTGCAGGCCAGCGATAAATACGGTTCAGGGAAACAGTTTGCGGACAGCCTGAAGGGAAATGGCTCTGGTGTCCTGAATAACTTTAAGCCGGGAGAGGTTATTCCCGGCTATACCGAAAATCCGCCGGAATCGGCACATTACGGCGGGGTGACATCATCAAACTCTGCCAGCCTCGAGAGCGCAGGTGCCAGCGCCCTGAATAATTCGGAAGTGGGAAAACTGACGTCAGAAGTCATCATGAATCGCCCGAAAGACCCCATTTCCATGGATGCGCCATTTATCAGCGGTGGTTTTGATGTCCAGGATAAAGCCGATATCGTTACGAACGGTACGTACGACAAGTGCGAAACCGTGAATGTCAGTAAAACGGAAATCACGTCGCATGTCTGTGAGCGAACGCCGGCGGCGGAGCTGACCTGCACTCGCAAGGCCAGCATAAAGGATAATGTTGTCCGGAAAACAGTACGCAGAACTTACCAGAAGGTTGTCACGCTTGATTACAGCACTACAAACTGGAAATGGAACGGTGCGCTGAGTATTCCGGAAAAGGGACGACTGCTGCACGTTGCCGTTGATGGTGAGCGTCTGATTATTCCCTGGAACAGTAACTGTAACCGGGAAAGCATTTCAGCGAAGTGTAAAGCCTCGGTCAGGGAAACACTCAGCATTATGGGAAAAGACCTGATTGTTGATGTTGTTGCCTATCCCCGCAGGGATGCCATATGTACCGGGGGGCAGAACACACACTGTTCGTATTATGTCAGAAACGGATGGGGAAATATTCATCAGGCGTTTGATACGGATATGCAGGTTTCAGCAGGGCAGTCATTTCCCGTAGTGAAAACATCAAAGACCTTTGAATTTTTAAAAAATATGGCCTCTGTGCAGGTGACGATAACACTGACCCTGGATGTTGAGGTTACCGAACATAAGCCTTCTGTGGAATGGGGGGAAAACTGCCCGTTTAATAAGGCTGAAGAAGTGTTGCAGGGAAGTCAGTGTACGGAAGCCGGAGGAAACAGGACGATTAATATCGACGGGAAAACCTATACCGTTTACAGCGACTGCTGGGCCTGGAAAGACACGTATCTGAAACAGGAGGCGGATAACGGCAGCTGTGATGTGTATATGAAGAATCCGGCCTGTACGGCATCGCGCGTGAACTGTCAGGAAAAGAGCGGCAGCGCCTGTCTTCAGGAAGAAGTGACTTTCTCCTGTGAAAAAAAGGTGACCGGGGAAGCACAGCTATGCAGCGGTCAGCTGGTTTGTGCAAACGGTGAATGTGACGTCATTGAGAACGGAACATCTGACGGTTTTGGTAAGGCGGTATCGGCGCTGGCAGCGGTCACGGCTGCGGCACAGGATGTGGCTGCCATGAATGATGTGAATGTCCGGGCGTTCACCGGTAAACCGGTGGAGTGCCGGATGGCCATCGCCGGATTTAACAACTGCTGTAAGGACTCCGGCTGGGGACAGGGCATTGGTCTGGCACACTGTGACAGTGAAGAAAAGGCGCTGGGGAAAGCCAAAGAGAAACTGCTCACTGTTTATGTCGGCACATACTGCTCGAAGAAGGTGCTGGGCGTGTGCCTGCAGAAGAAGAAAGCCTACTGCCAGTTTGATTCGAAACTGGCACAGATTGTTCAGGCTCAGGGGCGTAAAGGGCAGCTGGGTATCGGCTTTGGTAGCGGGAAACATCCTGACTGCCGGGGCATTACGGTGGAAGAGCTGCAGTCACTGCGGTTTGACCGGATGGATTTCAGCAATTTCTACAGTGACCTGAATGCCGGCACCACCATTCCGTCAGACAGTGAACTGGCTGAACGTGTGAAAGAGCAGGTTGCTTCGGCGCTGCAGCAGTCTGCAGGAAAGGGGCAGTAACATGAAGTCTGTGATGCTGTATCTGGTTGCGACAATAAGTCTGCTGGTATCCGGTCAGACAACTGCGCAACGTGAACCGGTCCGCACCTACGTGGACGAACCGATAGTGGGCTGGCACTGGTATAACGAACCTCAGAAACAGGATGAAGAGGAAACGCCGCCACCGGCCACTGTTCCCCTGACCTCTCTCCCGCCGACAACGCAGATGAAAGTCCTTCAGCGAATGACGGAGGAGCGGCTGAATACCGCCATTCTCTACCCGACGGTGGAGAATTTTACGGCCTACATGAAGATGCAGAACTTCTGGACCAGCCAGGCCAGCCGTTTCAGTGCTGTGGCCACCAAATCCCTGCTGATGCATCCGGAGCTGGATTACAACCTGCAGTACAGCCACTACAACAGCACGGTTCCGCTGCAGCTGCAGGCTGACCAGAACCGTCAGGTGGCTGCCATTCGTCAGCTGGCCAGTCAGTACGGGCTGTTCTTCTTTTACCGGGGGAATGATGCACTGGATGGTGAGCTTGCAAAGGTGGTGCAGCGTTTCTCTGACGAATACAACGTTGCGCTGATTCCGGTCAGTATGGACGGTGCCCGGAGCGAGGCGCTGCCGCAGACGCGTCCTGACAGCGGTCAGGCTCAGCGGCTGGGCGTGACGCATCTCCCGGCACTTTTCCTGGTTGAACCGGGGGCAGAGCGTTACCAGCCGCTGGCTTATGGCTTTATGACACAGGATGACCTGATGAAACGATTTTTAAGTGTGGCGACAGATTTTGCGCCACGGTCGTGAAAAAACATTTATTTTATCCGGATGGAGATTTTTCTTATGAGTAAAAAATTATGTTTGTCGACTTTATTCTGTGTGTCACTTATTTCATTTTCAGCTGTCAGCGCCGGAAATAATACGGATAAATATACGGGAGATTATCTTCAGAAACTGTCCGGTGTTCAGCCGGATATTGCAAGTGTTGCTTCAGATGTCGTGAATGCGAAAAAACAATACTGTAAGACTAATGTGACAGTGGAAGAAATTAAAAGAATTATTTCACAGGACAAATCATTTCATCAGTTACTGGAAATAAAAAGTGCCGGACATGGCGGAAATAAACATTATCAGAAAGTCCTGGAAAACATGTGGAAAGAATGTGAAGGGCAATAAATGGAAAGATGTATGACACGCGAACGTTTTACTGAAAATCTGCTGATGTATCCGGGGATGGCGCTGATGGTTGCTTCCGTTATCTGGTTTTATCTGGCCGGTCTTCTGTCCCTGCCTGCAGAGGCTGTCAGCGATGAACTGGCATATGCCCTGTACCAGATGACGCTGGTTCGTGATGCACTGGCGATATTTGTTATCGGGGCGACGCTGGGATTATCCGGTCTGGGGCTGGCTGCTTTTCATGCCTGGAAGAAATGGCATGCAGCACCGGCAGGAGAACAGTGACATGTGGAAGCAGGTCCTGACGGGCGTGTTGCTGATAGCTGCCGGTGCACAGGCGTCCACGCTGGAAGAACTGCGCCAGCTTGAAGCGCATAAGACAACGCCGGGTAAGGCCAGCCAGATACAGGCAGTTGCCACTTCTTCATCACCTGTGGCTCCTGCAGCCCCTGAACGCCGGGATTACCGTCTGCCGGACGGACGGGTAGTCAATCTGAAGAACTACAAACTGGTGTTGTTCATGCAGTCACGCTGTGGTTACTGCCAGCAGTTTGACCCGTTACTGAAGCGTGTAACCGCACAGTTGGGGCTGAATGTTTTCCCGTATACCCTGGACGGTATGGGCGATGTGTCTTTTCCGGATGCCATTCCGGCAACAGAAGCTGTGATTCGTGATATGTGGAGCAATATGCGACCGGTGACCCCGGCAGCGTTCCTGGTGGAAGTGAATACCCTGAAAACACTGCCATTGCTGTATGGCATTGTGGATGAGCAGACGCTCAGGCAGCGTATTGATGAGGGGCTGGGATTTGCGAATGCTGCCGGAACGGGAGTAAAGAGTAAAACAGGAAGTGAAAAATGAGAGCCATGAGTGAAAAAAAGAAGGATATGCAGATCCGGATATTCACGGAAAAGCTATGTATCGTGTTGATAATATGTGGAGCCATGTTTCTGATCGCTGGCTGGATAAGTGACTGGTTATGGCAGGGAATGTTTGCGGCAATATATGGGCAGCATACCGGCGATACAGGGATCGCTGGCATGGCTACTGACCCTGTTATTATCGGGGAATATGCAACACTGAAACCTCGCATCAATCTGGTGATGTACCTTATTCCCTGGACTTTCTGTGCACTTGGTTGCGGTGCTATTGTGACAGGTGTTGCGGGACAGTTACTGGATATTACGTATGAAGGGATTTGTCGTATCTTCAGAAAATTGAGGGCAAAACAGCACGTCAGCCGGTAATACCGCAGCGTGGCAGTTTTAAGCTCACCTTCTTCCATTTCTTACCTGATTAATTCCTTACCATTATGAACCGAAAACCTTCTTTCCTGCTCCGGCGGGTAACGTTGTCATGTCTGGTTGCTGCTGTGCTGGCGTTGCCTGCGCAGGCTGACGTCAATAATGACCTGAACAAATTCTTCAACAAGCTGGGCTTTGAGGGGAATGCCACCCGCGCAGCTGTCTGGCAGGGGCAGGCGGCAGGCTATGCCACCGGCGGCAACCTGTTCTTACGCAATCAGGTGAATAATCTGCAGATAGCCTCCTTCACTCCACCGCATATTACCGCCGGTTGTGGTGGTATTGATGCCTATCTGGGCTCCTTTTCCTTTATCAACAGCGAACAGATTGAGCGTTTTGTGAAGCAGCTGATGGGGAACGCTGTGGGGTACTTTTTTGACCTGGCTCTGCAGACTGCCGTACCGGGGATGAAGTCGGTGAAGGACTTTATGCAGAAACTGGCCAGTGAACTGAATAACATGAATATCTCCTCCTGTCAGGCCGCGCAGGGCATCATCGGCGGTCTGTGGCCGAAGAACACCGTACAGTCACAGAAAATCTGTCAGGACATTGCCGGTGAAACCAATATGTTCTCCGACTGGGCTGCCTCGAGGCAGGGATGCACGGTGGGCGGTCAGATGAACAAGGTGCTGGATAAGGCGCCGGAAAACATGAAAGACCAGGTGATGCGTAATAAGAATCTGATGTGGGAGATTCTGAAGAAGAACGACATGATGAACGGTAACACCGAGCTGATGGAGCTGGTGATGAACGTTACCGGAACGCTGATTTTTGATGATAAAGGTGAAATCCAGTTTATCGGGCCACAGGCTAATCACCAGGGGCTTATCCGGGCGCTGATGTATGGCGGACAGGCCACTATCTTTGGCTGTACATCCACGGGGGACTGTCTCAAGACACGCAACCGCACAGTGACGGTCAGCCAGAACAACAGTCTGAATCAGCGTGTGCAGAACATGATAAAGAATATCTCTGACAAACTGGTCAGTGATGACCCGCTGACCAGTCAGGAAAAAGGGTTTATTGAAAGCACCAGTGTGCCCATTCTGCGTTACCTGGTGGACCCGCAGATGCTGAACATCTCTACTTTCTACCCGTCACTCTCTGATTACATTGCCTATGACATCCTGCTGCAGTACCTGAACGAACTGCTGAGTCAGGCCCGGGTGCAGGCCGGCAGTAAAAACTTCCCGGAAGAGCAGATGAAAATGTTACGGGAGAACTTCTCTGAAGCCTCCCGCCAGCTGGAAGGACTGCAGGCTCAGGTGGATGTGAAG
>OGWU01000714.1_pt1 | contig 21260 bp, 37 predicted proteins | sample 1576071 | NCBI WGS metagenome assembly OGWU01 (sample SAMEA3541582, study PRJEB24748) | human gut metagenome | biome: human gut; feature: human-associated habitat; material: faeces | place: China | collected 2012
TGGGGCAGGGTGGGGGTCTCGCCGTTCAGAATCTGCTGGATCAGGCCCTTGGCGGCGCTATAATATCCTCAATCGTATGTACTCCGCCGCTTGCAATAATATTGCAAGCGTCTCCGACCGCCTCGGATAATTCTTTGAGCTGTAAAGCGTTGACGCCTGAAAGCGTCCCGTCCTTTGAAATATCAGTTACAATAAAATATCTTACGCCGATTTTTATCATTTCCTTTGCAAGCTGTATATAATGAACGTCTGAGGATTCCAGCCAGCCCTCCGCAGCAACCATTCCGTTTTTAGAGTCAATTCCAACGGCAATTTTTTCGCTGCCGAAATTTAAAACCGCCTCTTTCACAAGCTCAGGATTTTTAAGAGCCGCTGACCCGATTATAACTCTTGAAATCCCCATAGATAGATACTGTCTGATTGTATCAATATTCCTGATACCTCCGCCGACCTCTACCTTCAAAGAGGTTTTTTTTGCTACGTCCTTATATATCTGAGTATTGACGGGCCTTCCCTCTTTTGCGCCGTCAAGATCAACCATATGAATCCACGACGCGCCCGCTTTCTCAAAGCCTTTTGCAGTTTCCATATAATCTGCGGCGACCTTTTCAGCAGTTGAAAAATCCCCTTTAAACAATCTTACGCAATTTCCGTCCTTAATATCTATTGCAGGCAATATTATCATTTTATCAGCCCTCCGAAATTCTTCAGAATTTTCAGTCCTGTTTCTCCGCTTTTTTCACGGTCTTCTCTACGGCAACGTCAGCGCCGTACTTCGCCACGCTTTCGATCGTCACACTCTTGGCATACTTGGAGATGTCGATGTCGCCGTAGGCAACCGGCTCCACCTTCATCTTAGTGAAGGGGATCTCATCGCCCTCGGCCACGGTGCCGCCCTTGAGACCGCCGTCCACGCTGGCCTTGTAGGAAACCAGCTTCGTGCCGGGGGCCTTGCGAATGGGACGCATGATTCCCATGATGTTGCGCAGCGCGTCCCAGTTGTCAGAGAAGCGGGACACGAAATCCACCTCGCGTGCGGAAGTGGTAAACTGCGCGGAAGTCGTAACGTTAGTTTTCGCAGCCATAAATAGCTCCTTTCAAAAATCAGTTGTTTTCGCTTGCCATCAGATCGGCAAGCGCTTTCTGGCGCTCCGCCGTAGACATCACATAGCGGCCCTTATCGTCCTTTTTGTAAATGTCCTCACGGGTCTTTGCGCCGCCGGTATTCGCCGGGGGAGTGGCGGGATTCGCGCCCTTTGTCTGCGTGGTGGAGACCAGCCCCTTGTAGGTGCCGTCTACAAGTGCATCAAGGCTTTTGGTGTCCTTGATCTTCTCGCCGTCCAGCTCCAATGCGGCCATTTCCTCGCCGCAACCACGCATCGCAAGGTCGAGATTCGCGCCGGTGATGTTTTTGCTCTCAAAGTAAGCGCGCACGGCCTTTTCCTTTGCCGCCTTGCTCTCCTTTGCGGTGACATTAGCCTTGAAGTCCTCAAAAGCCTTGTGCTCTTTCTCGTACTTCTCCTGATAGCCGCCGTCACCTGCTGCCTTGAGATCGTCCAACTGCTTCTGGACGCTGGGCAGCTTCTCCGCGTCGGCCTTGTAGCGGCTCACGTCCGCTTTCAGGCCGTCCACGGTATCGGTATGCGCTTCGATGATGGTATCCACCTGTTCGTCGGTGAGCCCCATACCCTTCAAAAGTTTTCGTGTAAGTGCCATGACACTATCTCCTTTTCTTCGGTTCCGTTCCTTCGGAAACGATAGTTTTATAAAAGCCGCTGTACCTCGCGGGTTTTACTGAAAATAAAAGAGCCAACCACCGAGAATTTCTCGGTAGCTGGCTCCTATTGCCCTTTCCCGCGCCCAATTACGCGGAAGTGTATTTGATTGTTTTTTTGACCTCCAAGACGATGTACCCGTCGCCTTTTCGGCGTATTTCAACATCGTTGCCGCGCTTGATAATGGCTTCAATGGCCTTGATGGTCTCGTTATCCATTTTTCAGATCGCTTTCCAGAATGTCCCGGTACTGTCCCGCATGGTCGGCGGCAGCGGGTTTCAAAAACGGCTGCGCCTTGTTGCCGCGCGTGTAATGCCAGTTTCCCTTCGCGTCTTGGTATACCCACGGCGTAGGCCGTCCGCCGCCGCCCTCGGCGTGAATGCCGGTGCCAAGCTCGACGTAAGCGGCGTGCTCATTGTTCGTGCCGATGATTGCCGCAGGTTCCTGCTCATCTACCACATGGGTGATGCTGTTCCGCAGATTGCCGGTGTCAACGGGGCACAGCTTTTTCGCATACCCCTCTGCCACAAGCCCGCCCTTTTCCAGCCCCCGCAGAAGCGCCGCATGGATGGCGCCAGAAACCTCTTTGCTGTTGTCATGGATCTCAACACTCATGATCTGAAAATAAAAAATCGAATTCTTTTTGCAGCGCTTTGAACTTGACATCGCGCTCTCTTTCAAGTAATCTCACAACCGGGTCCGACGGATGATCCAGCCCTTGCCATTCCGGATATTTCGCCCGCTCCGTTTCTATTTTTTCGGTGTAATTGCGAAACAATATCTCGCACTTTGCCAAATACTCAGCATAAAGCGGATGCGCTCTATCGACTTTTTTCTTTGCGTTCATACGCTACACCCAGCTCCTTGCTCAGTATTTTCATTACTTCGTGGTACCTGTCAATGTCGGGGTCTATTTCGCCGTCCCACATCATCCTAAAGACATCCGTTCTCTCAATTTCTTTGAATCTATTATAAACGTAGCTCCGGTCTTTGGCAACCGTGTCTTTTGTCCGCCGCATGGCATAGGCGAACAGATGGTCAGACGCAATTGAAACATCTTCGCCACTCCAAATGAAAAATGCGATGTCTTCCGCGCTGAAAGAATAATTTGTTCCAGCCTCCGGGTGATTGTGGTAGGAATACGATCCCTCCAGATCGCTCGGTATTGCTGCCGGATTTACGGAGGAGTTCTCGCCGGAAACACGCCATACTTTTCCGTCTTTTGTGATAGAATAGTTGACCTCGTAATTACACCCTGCCAGCTCCTTTTCCGCGCCTTCCAGGGTTTGCATGACTGCCTTTTTATCCGAAAAATCAATCTCCTTAACCAGAATGGGTTTTCCGGGCATTGCGTTACCGCCATTTCCGGCGCTTTTTCCGCTTTTCCATCCTGCCCACTCTGCAAAGGACATGCCAGGAACAACCTCTGTTTGCCCCGTAGCGGCGTTTCTGGCGCGTCTTTGCGCGGTTGAGGTGTCTACCCCGTCCACAGCGGCGATCAGCGTGCAGCGGCAGTTATATATCTCCCACGGTGGCCCTTGTGGGTCGCCGGGAAATCGACAGCCATTAGAAAACTTCTTGTCCTGCGCCACTTGTTCGCCGTCAAGCATGGCATGAGAGTGGCGGGTACGCGCGTCCAGCGTAGCCAACCATTCTTTTTTGAGCTTTATTCCCATCTTTTCCGCCGCCGCGTAGCTGTCCATGCGTCCGGCGTTCTGCGCGCCGGTCACGGCTGTACGGGCGGTGCGGATGGCGGAATCGCGGCTCATGGTGGTAATCCGCTTTTGCAGGTCATCCGCCATGTGCTTGATGCTCTTTCCCTGCAAGATGGAGCTGGTGACACTCTTGGTGATTTGCTTCTTGCCATACGCAAGGTCTATGCCACGCTTTAAGGCGCGTTTCGGCGGGTAGTATGGCATTAAGTCCGGTTGCTCTACCATGAGCCGCTTGACCGTCTGCTCGTCCCACAGGTCAAAGCCGACGTTGCCCGCGACCTGCTCGATGGTATAGGCCGAATAGTTGCGGTTAAGGGAGTAGATACCCGGCGTTGCATCGTTGGTGTAGGACACCGCCACAGCGTTTGCGTCGGTCACGCGGTGCGCTACCTTGTCGCGCATGGCCTGATAGCGTTCCCCGCGTCCGATCTGGTTCAGCCGCCATTGCTTATAATCGGCCTCCGTCCATTCCTTGCCGTTTTGCACGGTGCCGATCAGCGCTTTCATTTCCTCGTCGCGCTTTTTGAATTGCTCAAAATATGCGTCGATGGTAGCTTGCAGTTCTTCCCCCGCCTCGCGGTATAGTTTTGCAATACGCCGCTCCAGCTTTGCAAGCTCCTTGTCGGCCAGCTTGTGTCCGAGGTCACTGTTCGCCATCGCCGTTCACCTCCGGCGCATCCGGTTCCGCAAAGCTCCGGTCAATCTCTTCTGCAGCCTTCCGCTTTGCCATGTCCTCGTACTGGTCAATGTCGCCGTTGATGGTCAGCAGTTTCTTTGTAATATATTCGTCATCGTAATACGCCGCGCCCAAAAGGATGTTCTGTGTTTCCTCGCTCTTGTTGATGATCTGATTGCGCGTGTAACTCGGCTTGTCCTCAATGCCCGCCAGACGCAGGATTTCCACAATAAACCGCGTGACCTCGGATTCAAACTTGTCTGTTTTCAGATCCAGCGGCACATAGCTGGCCTTGATCGCGGTCGCCGTCTGGTTCCCTGCAGATACCGCCGCAGCGTCAAAGCACTGAAAATCCTCGTACAGCTTCCTTTTGAGCATATCAATGGTGCTGCTCGTGCCCTCATACGGCGCCTCGATGGTCTTGCTCTCCACCTTCGCACCGTCGTCGCCGTTGGCGTGGGCGACATGGGTGGTTTTTAGCCGCTCGATAAATCGGGCGTCATCCAGATCGTCCATGCCGCTACAGTTGGACAGCACCCAATAGATCAAATTGCCCTCGTCCACGTTGTTGACCATATTCGAGGACGCAAGATCCAGTGCGTCAATGGTGTTGCGCTTTCCGGCGATTTCAGACAGGCACCGCTTGTTGTTTTTCAGCGGCACGATGGGAAAACTCGGATAATTGCCGCCGTCGTAAATCTCTGTTTCGCCGACCTCGGCCTTGCGGATAACGAGCTTGTAGCTGCGCTTTGGCTGCATCACTTCCATGCTCTTGTTTTTCGGCTGGAAATACTCGGTAAAGCCGTCGATCTCGTACAGCGTCGCTCTCAACGGCTTATCCTGTGCCACCTGCCAGAACCGGATACCAGCTTTCATTGCGCCGTCCTCTTCATCATAGAGGGGAACAAACTCAAGCAGGGAAAACACCCGCAAATGCGTCAAATCCCAAAAACCGAAGGACACACCCGCGATTTTAGCTTCACGCGCCGCATCCATGACTTCCTGGTCGAAGTCCGGGCATAGTTTGTTTGGTGTTTCCTTCTCTGCAAAGGTCACGCCGTTACCCAGAAGATAGGAAACCTCCTGATCGACCGCCAGGCCAAAGAATCGACTGGCCAGCTTATGGTTTGCTGTCCACATATCCGTGTGGCTGCGCCCCTGCATATCATAGATGATCTTCTCATAGCGGTTAATGGTCGGATTCAGGCCATTGTAATATTCCTCCGCATCTACCGCCGTTTTATATGCCGCGCTATCGCGGTGCTCGTTGATCGCGCTGCGGATAAACTCCATCCGCGCCTTTTCGTCCTCGCCCACCGCCACAAGGTCATTATATGTCTTAATCTCCGCTCACCCCTTATCTCAGAATGGAAACATAATCAGAGCTGTCGCGTTTGTTCCACAACCGCTTCACGATGCTGGCCGCGCTGTCCGGCGCGTCATCATGCTCCACGTTCTCGTTGTAATCGCAAATCTGGTCGATATACGTATCATCCGTACCGGCCACAAAAACCACGTTGCGCCATTCCGCCTTGAGATAGCTTGTGATTTTAAGGAATTTGTTCATGTTTTCGTGATAGGTAACGGCCCGTTCGCCCTTCGCGCGCAACGCCTTTGCCAGATAGCCTTTGTCGGCGTTGGTCTCGCAGTAAATCTCCCCAGCATTGAAGGATTTCCGAAGCCGAATAATCTCATCCATGCAATCGTCCACATGCTTGTGCCAAAGCCGCCCATAGAGGTAATATGTTGTTCCCTTCTTCCGGGCAATCGTAAACGCCGTGTAGTCATCGCCGCCGTATGCCGCGTCGATATGGCAAATGCCCTGCTCTGCAAGGCAAGGCTCCGCGCCCATTTGCGGCGTGTCAAAGATCACATCGTCACTGGCAATATGCCGTAGCTCGTAGTTTGCCGCAAACAGGGATGACGTCATAGACGATTTAATGGCTTGCAACTCATTCCCGGAGATCAGCCCGGTTGAATAGCAATCGTGCTTCTCGATATTCGGCATCATGGAAAATGCGTCTTCCTTATGCCAGGGCGTTCCGGTATTGAAAATGCGTCCGCCACGATTGCGGATGTTTTGCAACTCCTGATAGATCGTTTTTGTATGATCCCGTTCTGCGCGGGAAATGCGGTCCTGTACATTTACAATATCGTCCGTAAATATGCGGTCAAAATGCTTGCCGGTCAAGGACCCGTTCACGCCGCACGCCACAAGCTGGCTCGTGCCCTTGTTGTCCGCTGTCAGATTCGTGGAAATCTCCGTCGCGGATACTGTTGTTAGGATCAGCGGTTTCCCGTGGATCTTCTCGCACAGTGCCTCCATGTATGGCGATAGCAGCAGATTCCGCACCTGCCGCACAACCTCTTTCACATCCGCATCCGTTTTTCGCATAAACAGCGTTTTGAGATTCGGCAGAAGGACGATAATCTCCGCCAGCGCAATCGAAACGCATGTTGTTTTATAGCTGCCACGGTGCGCCTGCAAGGTTTTGTCCTCACTCCCGCGCACCATATCCTGTATCCATGCGTTGTGCAGCGCGCCCAGCTTATCAAACCCAACAGCATGGCCAAACGCGATGGGGTTATGTATCAGCAGTTCCGCCGCTTGTATCCGCGTCATTCTGCATCACCATCTTCTCCAGCTCGTCCAATGAAATGCCCTTTGCGTCCGTCACTGCCACGTCCACGCTGTCACGCTGCCCCAAAAACTGTTTGCCGAGGAAGATCGCCATTGTAGCGTTCTTTTCAGCCAATCGCCACTGACTTCTCCGCAGCGAAATTTTCCCCGCTCCTCGCTTTTGCCTAAATACCTCGGAAAAACTGGCGTGATAGGTGCGTTTACACCAACTATCCAATGTTTTATCGGTCACATCAAACCAGCCGCAGATTTCCTCAAGCGTGCATTGCAGGCCGCAGAGGTTCTCGAACTGCTTCTGGTCTATTTCCTTTCTTGGCCTGGCCATACGCACCCTCCTTTCTCTGCTGGCGTTTAATAAACTTCTCCATGTCCCGCTTTAGGTGCGGGCTGCTTGTTTTTTCGATGATTGCCCGTGCCTCTTTAATCGTCATCCAGAAGCACCGCCTTTTCTCCGGTAAACTTTTCCCATCGATCAATAATGACGTCGGCATACTTCGGGTCATATTCCATGCAGAAGGCGTGTCTGCCATTCTGCTCCGCTGCCATGATCGTTGTGCCGGACCCAGCGAACAGGTCAAGCACATTCTCACCCGGCTTACTGGAGCACTGCATCTGGTAATCAAACAGCTTAATCGGCTTCATGGTCGGATGCTCCGCAGACTTGACGGGCTTATCGAAGTTCAACACGGTTGTCTGTCTGCGGTTCTTAAAGAAGTAGTGCTTTTTGCCTTCCGTCCATCCGTACAGGCAAGGTTCGTGCGCTTCCTCTTCAATCTCGCTCTCACCATACAGGCAAGGCTCATGTTTCCACTGGAAATCCTGTCTCCCCATCACAAGGGAGTTCTTCACCCAGATCAGGCACTGCCGGACACGCAGCATCGCATCTCTGCACGCGCCTCGGAAGTTATACCCCTCGCTGTCTGCGTGCCAGATGTAGAACGGTGCAACGGGCTTCATGACCATCGCCGCATTGGAGAATGCATCCGTCAGGAAACGCCTGAAGGCCGTATCCTCCATATTGTCGTTCTTAATCTTCCCGGCGGTGCCCTGATAGTCCACATTGTACGGGGGGTCTGTGAGCAGCAAATCCATTTGTGCCCCCCCCACGAGCTTCTGTACGTCTGTCAAAGACGTGCTGTCTCCGCACATAAGGCGATGGTCTCCAAGCTGGTACACATCGCCCAGTTTGCTCTTCGGCTCTGCCGGTAAAACAGGATCGTAGTTGTCCTCTACCACTGACGTGTCGAGTTCATCACGCAGACCCCAATCAAAGTCAAACGCCGACAGGTCAAGCCCCGGCAGCTCATCAGCCAGCAGGTCAAAGTCCCAGTCGCTCTCGTTGCTCTTGTTATCCACCAGCCGCAGGGCGTTCACTTGCTCCGGTGTCAGATCGTCCACACACACGCACGGCACTTCTTCCATGCCCAGCTTCTTTGCCGCCAGAGCGCGGCAATGCCCGATTACGATCACGCCGTCACGATCAATCACAATCGGCTGCACAAAGCCGTATTGCTTGACGCTCTCCGCAACGTTGTTGATTTGCCGTTTATCATGCTTTTTTGCGTTGCCGGCATACGGCACAATATCCGCAAGCCGCCGTTTTGTGATTTCCATGCTTTCCTCCTTGTTTGTCACCAGCCCCCACCCCTTGGCTATAGTAACAGTCTTTCCCCTCCCATGCGGCCTTCTGGAAGCTCTCAAACATGGGTTACACACTATTTTTGATATTTTCTATTGACAGAATGCATCGGATAGTATATGATTGACTTGTCCGATGCAGGAGGCGCTTGCATCGGTGGGAAATTCGATCCTATTTCCCGTGGATTGAAATGCTAAAAACAGTATGCTGGGGAAAAAGAGCGGAACTTCCGCTCTTTTTTCTTTTTATTGTGCGGCATTGCAGTCCTGCCCTGCTTTAGCGCTTCGGGGAAAGTCCCCGTCACTCGCTGTGGTCTCCCCTTACGGGGCACCTATGCCGCATATTGGCCGTCTTCCCGCTTAGATTGTCACATCACCGATTGCTGCTTTACATGCACAGCACCATTACGCTGAGGCGGTTCCATCCCACGGTGCAGTTTTCAGCGGGCATTGTCATTTCCATGTGAGCCACGACGAACGGTCTCACATTGTCCGGGTGCGACCCGGCATCTGGCGCAGACGGCAGGGCTTGAACCTGCGTCATACCTCCCGGTGCGGTGCTCTTACCAACTGAGCTACGTCTGCATATGTCCCCTCTGGGTCACATCGTTGAGAGGTGCGAGGGGTCCTGTTGGTGCCGTGTGGGAGGCGCGACCTCCCGCCCCGGATCGTGGGGTGCAACGAGCGCACGGCATATAACAACAGCCCATAGGTTTCCCTACAGGCTGTTTGTGCCGGTATGACCTTTCGGTGCCAGAAGGTGCGCCCAATACCGGCGGCGCATGGAAGGGAGGAAAAGTGATGATTGGGAAAACGCGTGAATGACCATGTCCTATCATCCACTGTACCTATTGTAGCACATCATTAAGTGGAATTTGTGCCAACTTTATCCGCAAAACCACAATATATGGCTATGTCATAGAGAAATTGCTCTTTCCTCCGGCTGAATGTCCGCTCGCTTATCCCCGGCACGATAATCCTATTGCGGGAATACTTGTGCTTGCCCTGACAGTTGCGCATGATCCCCTGTGTAAGCTGTTTGCGGATACTCTCGCTCTCCAAATCCCGCCCACAGCGGTCTATGGCATATTCAACAGCCCGCATTTTCTTGGTTTCCGGCCAGTTCTCTATGGCGGCCAGCTGCTCCGCCTTGCTCTCGGCGGGCCTACCAGCGCCCGATCCAGTTGGCATGCCCTCCGTAGCGCTATGCGTACCGCCCAAGATCTCCGCCCGGGCCTCGCGATACGCCCGCACCCGGCGCGGATATCCACGCACATAAGCAATGCACTCCAACCGCACATCATAAGGCAGCGTCGCCTTTTTGCTCATTTCCCCTCCTTTACTCCGCGCTGTTTACCATCTTATATTCGCCATGCAGAGCCTTTTCAATGTCGGCCATCTTGATATATCCGTTGTTTTTGGCCTCCACCAGTTCCACAAGGCATTGCTGGAGGTATTCCAGGCTACGGGTGTCGTGCTCGTCCGCCGTCTCCTCCCGCACATGGAATCCGCACTTGTCCAGCAGCACGCAGGAAACATTGTCCATGCATTGTTTGGTGCCATCCAGGCGGCCCAGTTCGTAGGCCTTAGCCGGATTATTTGGCACCGGTCTGCCGTTTGCCCTTTTGAGCATCGCTATTACCCCTTTCCTCGTATTTGCATACGCCCGGTGTATCTGTCACTGGGCAATAATCCGCACACGCCGGGCAATCTGCGTTGACGCAAACCTCGTCTTGCATCCACTTGCATTCATCATTCATCGCCGTCACCGTCCTTCTCATTCAGATATTCGCACCACGGGGACGGCGTCCACAGGTCAATCTGCTTCTTGCCCGTGTACATTGCTAAGGATAGTTCGATGTTTGCGCCGGGACTTCCCGTCCAGTTCAGCATCAATGCAATGGCGTCGGCGCTGTCCAGCATGGCCAGGCAAATGCGCATATAGTCCGCCTTCTCCAGCCCCTCCGGCAGCACCGCCGGATTCAGGGGGATATGCCCCAGCGCCCGCAGCTTTTTCTCCGCCTCGGCAAACTCCGCCTTGTAGTTTTCGTTCCCGGTGATCTTCCCGGCTATGTATACCTTCATTTATTTTCCTCCCCATTGAACCACTTCCGCAATTCGTGCGCGCACGAAACACACAGCTCGTAGTCATTGTCGTTTATGTCGTTTTTAACTCGCCGCATACCGGCATAGGTGACGGAGTTAAACGGGTTAATCTCCGCTCCGCAACGGTCACACACTCTCTTTGTCGCCACTGTCAGCCCTCCTCACAGTAAAATCTGGAAATGTCATCCATACGCCAGCGAACCGTGTCCGAAATAGTGGAGTATAGGTACCCCCCTTCCATGTGTACGGACTTCACACCGTATACCTGCCGCGGATTCGTGAAATGCCCGAATTGCTTTTTCATGTGTTCCTCAATCTCTTCCTTGAAGATAATAGTCAGCTTCATTCCATCGCCTCCACATAGCACCAGCTTTGGGGTGGGCGACCGATAACCCGGCCATCACAATCCATTTTGGTGTAGTTGTAATAAGGGCAGGCACAGCAATCGGCATCGACTCTACATATCGTCTTGAACTCGCTCAATTCCTTCGGCGTATCGTAGATTTTCAGGTCGGAGATGTGCCAGCCGTAACCGACGCCATTGAGATACCGAGCGATCTCTTCTCGCGTCAAGCATGCCTGCTGCTCCACATCGTCTGGTGCATGGTTGAGGGGCGCGAGCCCGTAAATGCGGTCGCAGGTGAACTCACCAATGACCTTGCCGTTGCCATGCGGGCAATTCAGTGATTTCATCGAGCCAGTGTTCAAATAGTCCTGCATCAGGCGTTCCTGGGAAATGGGGATGTTCAGGTCAGGTCTTCCCGTGGTGCAGTAAATGTATGCCTTGAACGGTGTTTCCAGCTTCGGACGATTTTTACGCACCTCAATGGTTTTCTCGCCGCTGATAATTTTTTCGCACCACTTCGGGCGGATGCTCAGCATAACAGCCTTACCCATCCTTCATCGCCTCCAATGCTTTCTCCGTCTCCTCGCTTACCGCAGTAATTCTCCCATGTTTCACCAGATCGCAGAACACATTGTAACCCATGTGAAACACAATTCCGCAACTGCTGCAATAGCGAATTGCAAGCTCTACATCCTTCATAAGTCGCGGACTGTCGATGTTTTCCTTCGATAGCAAAGTGCGCCCACGGGTAAATGGCAGCACCACCATTCGACCGTCCTTGTCGGCCTCGGCCAGCTCCCGCAGGCGGCCGGTGCCTCCACACTCTCCGACGATAGTGCAAAGGTCGCTCCAGTCTTTTTGAAGTGCGGTCACTTCATCCGGCCCCAGCCCCGTGTCCAAATATTCCCGCAACATCGGGCAGTGTGCAGCCGCTACCGCCGTGCAGAATCCCCCGACAGCAGTGCAGTTCCCGTTATCCTTATGGCGAAAATCGCAGCGAAGACAATTCACTGGTTTCATGTCACTCCACCTCCTGCAACGACTGCACAGCTATTGCTACTGCCTCTGACATCCCATCACTGGGAGGCCACCCATATTTGTCGCACAAGGTAGAGTAGTCTGCATACAACTGCACTAACATAGTAGCAGCTTCTTGTTTTGTCATTTCACTCCACCTCCTGCATCCAATATTCTTTACGACAGTCGTCGCATCTGCGACCAATGGTTGCGCAGCCGCCATTTGCGTTCCTGTGCGATGCAGAAATTGGGCAGGGGCATACCAGCAACACACCATTATCTCCGGTGCGTGCCTCCGGATACTGCTCCAGAAACACGCTTTGCCGCGTCTTGCGCGGGTGTGCGGCAGCCCACTCTTCGGTGTTCTTCACAATTTGCGCCGCATCAACGCCCCACACCTCACTCATGGTGCCGCACATTCTATTCCGCTCCTCAATAAACTTCACAGCGTCCATATTGTCAACCTCCTATCTCATGTGTCGTTTCCCAGCCTTTGCAAACCTCGCGCTCTGCCGCACATAGCGCTCCCGGGCGGCGGTATTGGACCGATCCACCCAGGGCTTTTCCTCCAGTCGCCGGTCCTCGTATGCCCGGAACGCCTCGCAGCTCTTCCGGCAAGCCCCGCATGGTAGCCTATCCGGGCAATCTTGTACGCATGGGCTTTTCATTCGGCCCACCTCACAACTTTTTCCCGCACGCCCCACCGCAAGGCGTCCTCGTGGCTGTCAAAATACAGATCCAGCCGATTCCCGGAAATGGCGCCGCCGGTGTCCTGTACGGTGTATGTATGGCCGTCCAGTTCGATTTCCGTACCCATCGGCAGCACATCCGGGTCTGCGGCGACCGTCACGCCCTGGGTGGCCTTTTCGCCGGTGGCTGTGTAGCCATTTGCATACGCCCCACAGCATTTTTCACAGGGGCAGTACGCCGTGACGGTGAACACGCACGTCCGCGTCTCCTGGGTCTCCTGCGGCCCATCGCTGGGCAGAACCACCACCGGAGGCACAACTACAGTCTCCGGCGTTTGCCCGCTGTCCTCTGTAGCAGACGCAATGCCCAAGGCCCCCAAGATTGCTACAAGCAGCGCCGCGATTAACACGCTTCTTTTCACCATTCCACCGTCACCTGCCCTTCATCCGGCATCAGCACCCGCAGATTCGCCAGCAAAGCTTCCCGGTCACCGCTCATCTCCAGCCGGGCATGCAGCAGCTTAGCTCCCACCTGTGGTTTTTTGCCTTCCGGTACATCGGCGGTGACGTGCCCCCCCTCGCTCTGCACATCTGCCGTATGTACGGCCACCGCATCCGCGTTAGCCCACTCTGTAACTTTGCTCTGCCACATTTTTTCGTTCCGGCCACCGCGCCGGAATGGCGCCCCTACCAATTCCGCCTCGCGTCGTATCGTTGCATCACAAGCGTTCATTTTCTCCGCCAGCCATTTGGCCGTACCACCGAAAGATTGCATGTTGCGGAAAAACTCGCGTTTCAGATCCTCCGGCATTGCCTTAAATTCCCGCCGCGGCATAGGCCGCGTGATATTATAGCTTTTCACTTCTCCGTTTTTCTCCTTCCTCTGCCTTTCGGTGATGGTGTCGCTTGGGAGCGAGCACCCACCGCGTTTTCTGTTGATGTGAGCAAATGCACCCATCGCTATGCGTTTTTTCTGCATGCAGTCGTAATCAAAATCATTCACTCGCCCGGCCTCCTTTCGTCCGCCTCAAACTCCGGACAGCTTAGCACCAAGTAAGACTCTGACTTTCGGCCTGGCATGCTGGGCGATTTTACCGCCACCCATCCCGGAACTGGATCAAAGCGTACCTTTTTGGAGCTATCCAGCTCCGTCCAGGAGCGGCGCCCAACAGCTTTTTTACATCTCCAACAGAGCGTCCCCCTACTTTCTGCGTTGTTTTGGTTTGCAAGCCTCTTTTCGCTTATCCGGCGCATCTTTCTGACGATTGCATCACACTGTTTGCAAGTTGTCCTCCACTTGTTTTCACCTTTTTTGTTGTAGTTTGTGATTGGCTTTTCCATGCCGCAGCGCTTACATACGCGCATCTCGGGTTGTCGCATCCATGTCCTCCATCTCCCGGATAAACAATACTGTCCGTGGGTTATCCTTGTCGTACAGCACCCGACTCCCGTCGTGGCTAACGATAATGCCGCTGTGGTCATCCTTGAGTACACCGGCCCTCACCAGCACATCGTCGATGGATTCCAGCAGATTTGTCAAATCCACTCGCCGCCAGGTAGGCATATAAAACAGGCATTTGACCTCCACAGGCTCCTCAATGGGACGCTGCACTCTGGCCCTTTTGCAGTGCCATACAGCTTCCGCCTCGTAGTCCTGGTACTGCTTGGACGGCATGATAAACGGCTTCCCCGTTTTGCTGCTATGCATGATCCGCATATGGTTTTTCTTTGTGACGGGTGCCAGCGGCACCGTGATCTCAATCATCGTCTCCCTCCCCTATCTGTACGGCCACATACTTGGGCCGTCCTTTGGTACGCTTGCCGCCGTACACGGCCCTGTAGATCGTCCGCCAGCTGACGCCGCAAATGTTGGCCAGCTCGATAATAGATTCCGAAACGGCATCCGGAAGCTCGTACTTGTCGCGGCTCACTCGCATGTATACCGTCATACGCCCCTCGTTTTCTCCAGCAGTTCCTCCACGGTCATCTGTCCCGGCACCTGCATGGCCTTTGCAAGCATGCTGTATGTGGCCAGCTCGTCCAGTGCCCTCTTGCGGTACATGGCAAGAAGAATCTTCTTCTCCTCATCCGTCTCGGCCAGTTTATACCCTCCATCCGGCAGAGCCACAATGGGCACCCCCTGCCGCCGCTGGGCTCGGATCATGTGCCTGTTTGCTCTGTCCGGCATCCCGGTCAATGCTTCAAGGTTTTTCCGGGTGTATGTAATGCCGGGAATCATGCGTAATGTGGTCATGTCAATCCTCCCCAAATCTCAGTTTCGTCACGGCGATAGGAAATTCCTCGATTTCACTTGCCCAGCGCGCCGTGCCTTTTCCGTTGTGCCGTTCGAACACCAGCGGAAAGCCGCCAATGCCGTCAAACAGGCTACCCATCGTAACAGGGCGAAGATATTGCGCACTGATACGCTTTGCCAGGAAATCCCAGAAGGGCAGGGCGATGGAGTTACCCAGTGCCTTGTAGCGAGGGCTGTCGCTTGGCTTGCGCAGCTTGCCCTTACTGTCGCGCCACTCGCCAATGTCTGTCCATCCGTCCGGGAAACCTTGCAGCCGTTCGCACTCCATCGGGGTAAGGCGTCGCACAATCATGCCCGTTCTCACGGTGTTCTGCAAATTGTAGCTGGTTCCGCCGTTTGATTTTGCCTGCAAAGTCCCGTTTGTTTCGCCGCCCTCGCGAAAGTTTCGGCAGTCAATAGCGCACACAAGGTCTGTGCTGTCCTTAAAGTCCCGCTGCTTGCAACTGCTTGCAACCTCTCCGGCGTGGTAATCTCCGAACCCTTGCATTTGATATGTCAGCGGCACTTGATTGCCGCCTGTCCCCATACGGGCTTGCAAACTCGGAACGATCTCGCCGCAGTCTCGGATGACATCGCAAGCGTGCGACATATCCAGTGCAACCACCGCCGGGGTTTGGTTCGTCCCGCTGGGTGCCGACGCCAGCGTGGGCGATACTTCCTCACTGTACCCGATGCCGCCCGCCTGTGCGCCCTGTCCGGCCTTAAACCCGGCGCACAATACGCTGTCCCGCGCCATGCCCCCGTTTTCGTTGGAAGATAATTCCATAACACCATTTCGCCCGGTGGGCATCCCGCAGTTGACACCAATCGTGGACGCGACATCGCCGGTTAGGTCTCCATTGTAGCCGTCAACCCCTGAAATATATGCTACCCCGTGGCGGTCGCCAGCGGTCAGTGTGGGTGATGGGTCGCCTTCTTTCCCAATGCCAAGGCCGTTTCCACTGCCGTCGTGGTTGCGCGAGCTTCCGCCTCCGGCGTATCGAGTGGCCTTATCGTTAATTGGGATTGCGCAGTCAGCACCCGTTCCAAAGCCTCCGGCAGCTTCTTCCCGCGCCGTTCCGCTCTCCGCAAGATACCCTGACACGCTTTTGCGCTCAAAGAGTATTTCTCCTGCGGTGTCACCTCCAAAATCTGCGACAACCGAGATACGACGGCGACGTTGGGGAACTCCCCAGTGTTGCGCATCATGCACTCGCCAAGCCACGCTCCATCGTCCTCCCACTTCATCGTGGTATCCCCCCCAAGTTGACCAGCCTTTTTCAGGCACTTCAATATCGGGGGCTTCCGGCTCTGCGATGCGGATGATCTCTTCGAGGACTGCCGCGAAGTCTTGCCCTTTGTTGCTGCTGAAAGCTCCGGGCACATTTTCCCAGACCATAAACCGAGGTCGGACCATGTCACCTGTCCTTCCGTTTGCTCTGTCATGCTCTCTCATCTCCTTTACGATGCGAACCTGTTCCATGAACAATCCGCTCCTTGCTCCAGCCAATCCGACGCGTTTTCCCGCAATGCTCAGATCTTGGCACGGCGAGCCGCCCGTGATAACATCCACGATTTCAATTTCTGCGCCGTTGATTTTCGTAATATCTCCCAGGTGCTTCATCTCCGTTCCCCCCATCAATCATTTCAGCCTCCAATTCTGCTTTTTCCCGATGTTCAGCATATAATCCCGCGCCCGCTGGTTGATTCTGCTCCCGATGGCTTCATCCCAGCTCAAAATGCGGTCAATGGTCAACTCCGTGGATATGATCGTGATTGCATCCGGGTCAATATACCGGGCATTCAGCAGGTCAAAGGCAATGTTTTTGTCGGCATCCGTAACGCTTCCCTTTAGGAAATCGTCGATATACAGCGCACGGACGGTTTTCAGCGGGTGCATGGCTTCGGCGTATGCTTCCGCATCGTTTACCTTTGCCTTGATTGCCGGAATATCTCCCCGCCATTGCACATACCGGACAGGAATTCCGCCGTCCATCAGCTTGGCGCAAATCGCCGTACACAGGTGGGTTTTCCCGGTTCCGGGAGAGCCGCCGACGAAAAACCACTTGCCCTTCCAGTCGGTCAAATACTTCTCCGCCGCTTGCTTTGCGGCCTGTTGCCAATACTCCCGCGTTTGGAAGGCCTCGAATGTACAGTTGTCCAGCAGACCGGCCAGCCCGGAACGCTCCATGCGAATTCTGTTTTGCCGGATGATCTCGCATTTGCAAGTACTGCTCACCAGTTCGCCGCTTTCCGTGCGCCGGACGGTGTAGCCCAGCCCGCCGCAGATGTCACAGCCATGTTCCGACATGGTATTCTTGCTTTGTTGGATGTTCACCGGCTTCCTCCTTTCTGCGCTGCTCCCAGGTTCTGATGGCGGCCTTCCAGTCCTTCATGCGGTTTTTCCCAACCATCCATCCCTTGCTGGCGTAGAAATCGACGAACTGCTGTGCGTCAACCGCAGACCCCCGTTCGGAGATATAAGCCTGAACTTCGGACAAAGAAGGCGGAGAGAAGCGCGCCTCGCGCGCATTATTCTCGCTTCTCGATTCTCGTATATCGATTCCCGATTCTCGATTCTCGAATACGGGAACATCTGCATTCATTTGTTTGCAAATGATTTCATCTGCTTGCGTAGGCTCTACAGGCTCAGGATATTTGCTTTCCTTTGCTCTCTGTGTCTGATACTTACCCCATGTTGGTAGGTAGAGGAAGCGCTTGCCCTGTGAAGTATAGAGGGCAACCAATCCAGCACTCGCCAGTCCATGAAGGGCGTTTTCTACAGTTTTCAGAGTAAGATTTTTTTTCAAAGGGAATAGCCTGTTTTTGATAATTGCGGCCCGTCCGTCATAGCGCCCGAAATCATCGCAAGAAACAATCAGCCGATAGAACAAGACCTCCTCGAACCACGAAAGCCCATCTATGCTGTCGCTGGTGCAGATGCTCTCGCGTATGATTCTGTTCGGCATCGGCGCACCGCCTTAGAACGGCAAATCGCCGTCATCCTCGGAAATCTCCGTGAAGGTCTGCGTGGGTTTCTGTACAGCGTCCTTGCTGCCGCAGAAATGTACCTTGTCGGCGGTCAGCTCAACCACAGTGCGCTTGTTTCCAGTCTTGTCCTCGTATTCCCGGCTGGAGAGCTTGCCCTCTACGATGATCTCCTTGCCTTTTGCAAAGTGGGTGCATATCAGCTCTGCCGTTCCCTGCCATGCCACACAGGGGAGGAACAGCTTCGTTTCTCTGTCCTTTACCTTTTCGCTCCACGCCACGCGGAAACTGCACACCGTTGTCCCGTTCTGTGTGGCTCTGCGTTCGGGGTCAGAGCAAAGCCGCCCCTGCAAAATCATTCTGTTTACCATCTTTTTCCTCCTTACAAATAGCTTTTTCCGAATTCTCGCCGGAAGTCATCTTCCGTCCAGCCCTGCTCCCGCATGGCCTTTAACTGACCATATCGGCGCAGCAGGCGCATTTGATTTCCGTTGCGGTGTACGGCGTTCCCACCGTTCCTGTGGCACTTATCGCCGCAGAGATACACCACAAGGCCGTATTTCTCGCTTTTGTTTCGGTATGCCCCACCGAAGATGTGGTGCCGCTCCAGCGGGTCACTTGCACCATTTCTGCCACAGAGAAAACACCGTCTATTGTCAGTCACCTTTATCACCTCCCAGCGGCTGGGCTTCGCCCCAGCGAGATTTCAGCGCATCCAGCTCCTGCGGTGTCATAGTCTCGATTTTAGCCTCCCTACAATCGGAAACAATCTGGTCAATCAGTCGTGACATCTGCTCTGTGTCGTAGGTGCTGGAGCCGTACCAGACAGTCACATTCACGCAGCCGGGAATTTTGCTCGGCCCTTGCTCGGCCATCCAGCCCGTTCCCTTGGATTCCCATTTTCGGCAGAACTCGTCCGCCGCCTTTGATACAATGCACAGAACATCGCTTACGCCACCGATGATCTTGATTTCCTCCCGGTACACATCATTCCTCGGAATCCCATAGTGCGCCGCCAGCTTATCCATCAGCACCCACGCATAGGCATTGGCATCCAAGCTCCGGCCCTTGCGTTTGATCTGCGCCACATACTGCTTGTCCGGCTGCAGCTCGTCACACACGGCCATTGCCGCCCGGGGGGACTACACCCGGAGGCACAGCCACGCCCCATCGCTATCCTGCTACCACCGGGCGGCATCAACGGTTACTTGCTGCATATTACCTCCTCTGACTGCGGCCACTTCCCGCGCTTTAAGCATTTTGCCAAATATCGCAGGCGTGGGAGATACTGCGATTCTACCCACTCGCTGTCATACTCGACCTTGTGAGCGGAAAGCCTGTTCATGTCGATCGGAAGGAAAAAATTCTCATATTCCGCCGGTGTCATCCTATATGCGATGATTTGGCAGGCTTTCCGTTTTCTAAAGATTCCGCAACCGCTGGCGTACATCTCCACTTGGCACTGCATCCAATATCCCTTTGTGACCTTAAAAACGGGCTTGCTGTGCGTTTTGACCTCGTGTATCATGTCTCGGGTTTCCCCGTCGTAATTCACGCGTAGCCGCAAACGGCGCACTTTTATCTGCCTATCTCTCGTTTGGACATTCGCGGCATCCAGTATCTTGTGTTCGTATGCCGTTCCGGCCTGCATCGCCGCATTGGCAAAATGGTCTTGCCGAATACCAAGCTTTACAGCCCACCACCTGCGGAATGTTTCTGTGTCCCACGATCCCATAATCGTAGCCGTGTCCGACGCTCCAAACCATCCGCTCCTATCGTGGTTCCGTATCATAGTTTGCTGACCGCCTTTTCAAGCTTGTCAATCGTCGCGAAATATCCCATAAGGTTATTTAGCTGCTTGTCGCTAATACCAACACTGGCCAGCAAATCTCGGTGGTCAAGGCCGTTCTTTTCCTTGATGGTGATGAGCCTTTCCAGCCGCTCTTTGATTGCCCAAATGCTATGGCGGCTCAAATCGTCCTCGCCATCGTCGGTATCTCCCTCTGCCCACAAGTCAAATCCAAGCCCCGTGCGGACAGCCACGCCCTTCACAAATGCTCTCGCCAGGGCATTGTTTATGCGGAGCTGGTTCAGCGTATCGGTGTATACAACAAGCGATCCGTTCAGCAGCGGGGTGTCATAGGTGTATTCCATGCCGTCAATGTGGATCAGCACCCGCACAAACCAGCACTCGGTTTCCCGCCCCTTGCTCGTGACTACTTTTGCCTGCGGCCAAAGATAGGTCTTTGTTTCCGGGCATTCAACGGGCGCATACCAAACGGATTCCGCGCCGTTTTCGTGCAGCAGTTTCACGCACTTTGCCCAGCTCAGATAGGGGACTTTAATTATTTTCCCACTCTCGTCCTTTGCATCCCGCACATCGCAGTAAGGACGCACATCCAATTTTACAAGTTCATCAAATGATTTAAGCATTCCTTTTCCTCCGTTATCGCTCATTCCCGCGCCTCCTCGTAATACTCCTCGTTATCGCTGACGCACTCGCCGCAAAGCCAAATGTCCTTGTAGTGCAGAGCGGGGAAATCTGTAATGTGGCAGCCGCAGCAATCGCACACAGGCATCCTCGCAAGCCGCCTGTCCTGCTCCTCTGCGTAGCAATCCGCGTCCCATACCGGGTCAGATGTCCACATCGGATGCATCCTCCTTTTCCGGCTCCAGCTTCCACACATCCCGGGTGACCTTGGAAACCTGGGGGATATCACCCGCATACAGGGCGTTCAGGAAATCGTCCTCACCTGTCCCGCACAGAACAAAGTGTGGCTCTGTGATGACCTTGTACCTGGAATATACGGCTGCCTTATTGCTGCCGCAAACCAGATCGCCCACCTCGGCCACAGCGCGCTCCGACCGCATAGTTACCCGGACGCCGCACTTTTCAGCCACGATGGCGTAGTAATGTCTTTGCATCTTCATTCCTCCACATTCGCATACAAACATCACTCTTCCTCCACAATCTTGCCATTCTCCAGTTTGTACCATGTGTCCGCCATGATGGTTTCGCCGTCCACCTTTGCGATTTTGGCATCAATGATGTTGCCATCATCGTCACGCTCGGAGACAACAATCCAGTTGCCCATAGTGCCTCTTGCAAGGCTATCTGCGCCCCATGCCACGGCAAGGCACTGTTTGCCCAATGCGGATGCATCGCCATAGGCACCGGTGCACGCGGTTTATTTGGCTTTTCGGCGGAAAATCAGTAATTTTCGCACCTAAAACGCCCTGGCGATGTTGAAATTAACGATTGCAGCACTTGCGGCCATGCTGCTGACCGCATGCGGAAGTCCGAAAAAACGGACCGAAAAGCAACAGGAAAAAACGATTTTGTGCGGCAGCTATACCGGGCAGCGGCCCCTCGAAG
>OGWU01000719.1_pt1 | contig 21215 bp, 19 predicted proteins | sample 1576071 | NCBI WGS metagenome assembly OGWU01 (sample SAMEA3541582, study PRJEB24748) | human gut metagenome | biome: human gut; feature: human-associated habitat; material: faeces | place: China | collected 2012
CCCACACGATAGTTTACAGTCCACCCACACCCACACGATAATTTAGAGTGCCGTTATTATTGGAAACTTGTATGATAATGGCTGAGTGATTTATAATATACGCAGACATCAACAAGGAGGAATTGACATGCAGGATAAATTTAATAAAGGAACCTTTGACAGCGATAAAATGCTCTCATGCAGAACCCTGTACAAAGCCAACGGCTTTACCGACGATGATTTTAAAAGACCGGTTATAGGCATATGCGATTCATTTTCCGATATAGTGCCGGGACATAATAATCTCAGACAGATTTCCCAGGAAGTAAAAAACGGCATTTACAGGGCAGGAGGCACACCTGTTGAGTTCGGATGTATAGCGGTTTGCGACGGCGTATGCACAACTCATGAAGGCGCAAATTATTCGTTGCCTTCCAGAGATATTGTAGCTGATGGGATAGAAATTATGGCAAGGGCTCATAAACTGGACGGACTGGTGCTTGTGGGCTCATGCGATAAAACAGTTCCGGGGATGCTTATGGCGGCGGCGCGTCTGGACATACCGAGCATTTTTATTGCAGGTGGTTGCATGCTGGGAGGTCCTGCCTTCGGAGAAAAAAGAAAATCGGATTCCACATCGGCACAGGAAGCCCAGGGAATGTATCAGGCGGGAAAGATTTCATATGAGGAACTGATGAATATTTCGGATGCATGCTGTCCTACAACAGGCTCATGCCAGCATATGGCAACAGCTAACTCCATGTGCATCATTGCCGAAGCATTGGGAATGAGCATTCCGGGTTCAGCGATGATTCCGGCGGTGTATAACGAAAGACTCAGAGCTGCATTTAAAACAGGAGAGACCATTATAGAGATGGTGCTTAAGGGACTGACTGCTAGAGATATAATAACGCCGGCTTCCATAAGAAATACCATAAAACTGATGATGGCGGTGGGAGGCTCCACAAACTGCATCATTCACATCTGCGCCATAGCCTATGAAATCGGTCTTTCTACAGATCAGGTAATGGAATGGTTTGAAGAATACGGTCAAAGTGTACCTTTAATTGCAAAAATCAATCCTGCTTCTTACGAATACGATGCGGAGGATTTCTACAAGGCGGGAGGAGTACCTGCAGTTCAGAAGGAAATAGACAGCATCATTGAAAAGAGATGTATGACAGTAATGGGAAAAACGGCTGAAGAAAATTACAATGAGTACATCAATCTTTATGGAAAAAACGAAGAAGTTATAGCTTCTCTGGACAAGCCTTTTTCAACTTTGGCGGGACTTGCGGTAATGCACGGAAATATTGCACCGGATACGGCTGTTGCAAAGCCTGCTGCAATTTCGGAAGAAGTACGTGTATTTAAAGGAAGAGCTGTTTGCTTTGATAGTGAAGAAGCAGCTAATCAGGCCATTGAAGAGCAGAAAATAAAAGCTGGAGATGTGGTGGTTATCAGATATGTGGGACCTAAAGGGGCTCCTGGTATGCCGGAGATGTTTAAACCGATGAAGTTGTTATACGGGCAGGGACTTAATAAATGCACAGCCCTCATTACAGACGGCAGATTTTCCGGCACAAACAACGGATGCTTTGTGGGACATATTTCGCCAGAAGCAGCGGCGGGCGGTCCAATTGCTTTAATAGAGAATGGCGATGAAATAACAATAGATGTAATAAACAGAGAGTTGAATCTTCATGTATCCGATGAAGAATTAGCAAAGCGTAAGGATAATTGGCATTATCAGCCAAAAGAACTTACAGGTTACCTTAAAAGATATGCAAGGGATGTACTCAGTGCAGATAAAGGAGCTATATTAAAATAGGTATTACAGCCACTTAATCTGTAAATCCCTATATACTTCGATGCGTGCGTCACGAATTATATCTTCCGGTCCCGGTCTTCCAATTAAAAGAGGAGATTCGGGATCGTGTTTTTTTATGTTGGCAGCTACGGTTTTGCTGTCGTAATTGGCATAGCAGTAAAGACAACCGTGGCCACAGGTGTTGTATGCACCTATGTCGTTTCCTATAAGGCAGTTGCAGCCTTCTCTGGTCATAAGTCGTGAAAGAGAGGATTGCGGAATATCCAGAGAAAATCCACAGGCTCTTTCTAAAATGCTTTTATTCATGCAGCCTGAAACATCTGCACCTAGAGCGCCAAGCTTAGGATCTTCGCAGCAGGTAATTATTTTGATGCCGTGCTTTGCGGCGATTTCAACGAATTTTTCAATCAGAAATTCTTGTTCATTATGGGAAACTTCCCTTATACCGCGGAAGTTTCTTTTTGTTTTTTCATAAAGATCTATAAAGCTGACAACGCAATTATCGGTGCTGCTTTCAAGCTTTGCGCACATGCTTGAGAAAGCTCTAATATGAAAATCGATATCGCATCTTTCATTTAGAAATACAGGGTCATATCGCCAGCTGACGGATTTGATACCCACAACAGATGATAGCTTGCAAAAAGAATCCATAACCTTTGTCTTGTCTGGCACATGGGGCTCTATATCCTTATCGTAGGGCGTTATTGTGACAGACCAGAACTGATGATATGCGGTGAGCTCGGAAAGATGCTTTAACATGGGCTCCGGATTTTTTGTACCAAAACAGAGGATGTCTATGACATCCGGTACCAATGGATATTTTGTTATGTTTTGAGGTGCATAAGGATTTCGCACCATAATATAGCCTGCCCGAATGCGGTTCATAAACCATCTGCTGTAAAAGGCAGGTATGTCCGTTCTGTTGCCTGTATTTATTATCATAAGTACATGATACAACATAAAAAGTGTATTCAAAAGCATAAAAGGAAGAGTAAATAAAAAACGGCGGGGAGAAATCCTCGCCGTTGTCATGCTGCGGTGGGCATGAATCATATGCTGTCTTTTTCGGTTAGATAAGCAAAATCAATTTCGCGTTTGAGAGGGAATTGCATATAGTCTTTTGCATCAAGCAGCATATTCATATCTACACACTGTATTCTCTGGTTTTCATAGCTAATCCAGTAAAATTTCAGTGATTCCGCGCACATTGCAGATGTATATATTGTATAGTCAAATGGCACTATATCTTTTTCTTTTTCGGTTATATGACCGGAATCTGATACGCGTACCATACCAAGAGGGAAGGCCGCGTTTGTTATGATTCGCATAAGATATGTTATGCCTTCTTCTTCGGTTTTACCCTTTGTGCAATATTCCTTTAAAAAGGCCAAACGCACAAATCTTGAAGGAGAAGTCCAGTCGCCAGGCAGACCAAAGGCTCCGCTTCCTGAGAAAGCCTGGTTGATGGTATTTCCATCTATGGTGTATGTGTCATGGTCGAGATCGCGAATGCCGGCATAGTTAAGAAGGTTTAGCCTGTGCCAGGAATATCCCGGACTGTTGGTCATAACTCCAACGGTGTTTCTATATATGTGCAGACCATCGATATCGGATTCCACTACTATGGTTTCGCCGCTTCTGTCGGAAAATACCCAGTGAAGTGTAGGCACTGTGCCGAGCATAGGCTCTGCCACTATGGTTACATCATTTTCAAGAAGCGCGGTAGCTTCCTCCACGGTAGCGCACTGGGAAAGTACATGGGTTACAACAAAAGGTGGCTGTAGCCTTTTGGTGCCTCGTTTTTCCTTTTCCGGGAAGAAGGCAAATTCTCTATAATTTTGCTGTCCTCCCATAAGCCCCATTTCGTTCATTCCGTCGTAGAGCACTGGTGTTGAACCTAGGGCTATGGAGCCAATACCTATGGAAGCGTATTTTGTTTTTGTGAGATTTTTAGGTTTTGCGGTGCCTTCTGTGGTGGTTCCGCAGATATAGTAGTCCTTTTCTCTCGGAATAAACGTTACGAGGCTTCCCTCCGCTATCCTGTTAAAATCGAAGTTGCGAGCCCAGATATGCTTGCCGTCTTCCGTTGTCCATGCAACTGAGGAGCAGCCGGCATCAAGTTCTTTTGCATCGAATTTCTTTGCATCAAATGCAGTATTATATTTTTCGGTTGTGTTTTTCATGGTTGTTTTCCTTTCGTTATTTAAATGTTTTGGAGTTACCTTTCTTTTAAGCTTTACGGCTGCTGCCACAAGCAGTACATAACCTATAGTTATCATAGCAAGTACGATTATCCATGCTCCTGCAAATCCCGACTTTTCGGATATAAGTCCAAAGAGAGGCGTGCCTACAGCAAAGCCGATGGCGTAGGAAAGTCCTACAAATCCTAGCATTACTCCTTGGTTTTTCATTCCGAACAGATCTCCTGCCATAAATGCGGGAGCTGACATATATGCTAGCACTGCCAGACCAAAGCAGATGGCAAAGATAAAGCCTGCTGTGGCCGGTACAGGCGATGTACCTACGGCAAGCATTGCCAGTACTGCGGCTATATCCAGTATGCCTGCTGCGGCCATGACCTTTGCGCTTCCGAATTTATCAAAGAGCATGCCGCCTCCGATATTTCCGATAAGGCAGCCGATGGCAAATATCGAGCCTATCAGCCCTACTACGCTGATGCTCATGTGAGCTTTCAGATATACAGCGTAATCATTGGCCATAGGGGCTATTCCCATGCCTATAAGCACATAGCCGATGCTGAAAATCCAAAACCATTTGTCCGCCATAATGTCCTTGATTTCCCGTCCTTCTCGTTTTGAAGCATCCACCGGAATGGTAGGTGCATTTTTGTCTGCGGTTTCCTGAGGTATATCATCAGGTCCCGGCAGGCGTATAAAGAAGGAAATTATCAGTCCAGAAGTCAGTATAGCCACGGAGAGTATGATGTATGGCAGATGCGGGCTTCCGAAATATTTTAGAAGATCCGCTGCTACAGGCTGCATAAAGAAATTGCCTATGGAGCCGCCTGCAAAGGCTAAACCCAAGGCTGTACCTCGTCCTTTGCCTGGGAACCAGTGGTTGATAATCCACGGTATTCCCTGGCCCGAAAAGAATACAGAGCCAATCATACAAAATATGGCTACAGCATAGAACTGAGGGAGGCTTCGGGCCAGTCCGAATCCCGCAAAAGCTATAGCTGACAATATTATACCTGTCAGATATATCACACGAAAGTTAATCTTTGGCAGTATTTTTCCAACCATAGGAGAAATTATTGCCGATGAAACAGCTCCGAAAGTGAAAATCAAGCTGTAGGAGGCAAGTGAAAAATCAAAGGTCTTTACAACATACGGCACAAACAGAGGTTGTATGCTTTGAGCTATGGTAAATGGAATAGCCTGGCTGGCCATGCATATGAGTATTATCATAAGCCGGCGGCCATGTATTTTTTCGTTCATATATCATCATCCTTTCTTTCTTATTTACATTTTCACTATGAGATGATGATATCAGGTAAGTTAAAAACGGTATGTGTCACAGACAACATGGGACATAAATTAAAAGGGTGGGGTTATAGGACATAAAAAAAGCGGCTCTGTGGCCGCCTTTTTACAAATGAGTCATTTTAAAGAGAGGTGTTTATGCTGTTCATTTCTGATTTACAAGTTCATAATAATATATGACGGTGACAGGGTCGTGACTCTAATATTTATATTCTGTCATAATAGTGAAATACTTGCACTGTGTGGTATCATAATAAACGGAGGAAAGAATATTTATGTTTGAAGAGTTTTCTCATACCATAATATCTATGATAGAGGATAATATGTGGATAGGTCCGCTGCTTGCACTCATTGCTGGACTGTGCACTTCTCTTACGCCTTGCGGCCTGTCAAATATACCGCTTATCACAGGATTTGTGGCGGCAGGCGACAGGGAAGACGACACAAGGAGATCCCTTGTAATGTCACTGCTTTTTGCCATCGGTGCTGCGTGCACATTTATAATACTGGGGATTTTAGCTGCGGAAGCAGGTATCGCCTTTGGACATTCGGAAATTTTACATATAATATTGGGAATTTTGATGCTGCTTATGGCTTTGCAAATGTGGGGAGTTATAAATATTATCCCCCATGCTCACGGTGAGAGCGAGCATGAGCATTGTCATGGAGATGCAAAGGTAAAAAGGAAAAGGAGTTTTGTGGGAGTATTTTTTACAGGGATGCTGGGAGGAATATTTTCATCCCACTGTGCCATACCTGTGATACTTATGCTGCTGACCTTGGCATCTCAAAGCGGAAGTTTTATGCTAGCGGCGATACTTCTGCTCTTTTATTCCATCGGTCACGGAGTGATTATAGTAATAGCCGGAACTTCCGTGGGATTTGCCAACAGGCTGCACTGTAACGGAGAAGAAGGCGGAAAGGCCGGGAAGATTTTTAGAGGCGTTTTAGGTGCAGTAATGGCAGTTTTAGGCATATACATGCTTTTGGGTTAATAATATAGGTTAAGCGTAAAAGAAGTGGTTATAGGTCAAAAGAAGAGACGACGCATCGCTAAACAACGATAGGCGTCGTCTTTTACTTTTTATAGGATTGCGGCTTGTCATTTACAGAGCCGATGAATCTAGCTGTGCGTAGCCGCTGAGAAAATCCTTAAGAATCTTTCCTATGATTTCTGTGCCTCCGTTTGTATCTGATTCAATATTAAGAGGCATAATAGGGTCATGGAGAGACATCCTCAATAGAGCCCATCCATTTCCATGGTTTTCGTCAAAGCTGATGCGCACCCCTTCAAAGTTTGGATGAACTTTGGAAATTCCGTTGCCGTGGCTATCCGCCCATGAGGAAAGGGCTTCCAATACATCCTTACCATAAGATGCAAAATCATCTGCCTTTATCTTCATTCTAAATTCCTTTGATTCGGCAGGCTTCTTAAGAGAAGAAATGAGCTCTTCCAGTGATGAACCGGCCTTTTTGAGAAGGGCAGCTTTTATCACTATTTTCGTTGCAAGATATGCTCCGTCATCAAGGAAATAATTTTCTTTATAGGCTGCGTGGCCGGAAGTTTCTATAGCCAGCTGGCAGTCTGTGCCTGAGGCATTGAGCTCAACTGCCTTGTTGATTACATTTCTGTATCCGCGCTTAAAGCGGAGATGCTTAAGGCCTAGGGAGCCTTCAAGGAAGTCGGTTAGATGATCCGATGTAACGGAGTCGGTTACAACTGTTGTTCCTGGATGCTCGTCGGATATAAGAGCTGCAGCAAGGGCTACTATTTCATTTCTAGAAATAGCTTCACCGTTACCGTCCACAGCCGCAGAGCGATCCACATCCGTATCAAATATAAGACCGAAATCCGCATGGCTTTCAATAACTGCTTCGCATGCGGCAGCCATGGCTTCCTTGTTTTCGGGATTTGGGGCGTGATTAGGGAAGGTGCCGTCCGGCTCAAGATATCTGCTTCCTGTAATGTCTGCTCCGAGAGGGGCAAGCACCTTATCCGCAAAGAAGCCTCCTGCGCCGTTGCCGGCATCAACTGTTATTTTCATTCCATCTAAAGGCTTTGCCTGATTATCGCAGGCGCTACCGATACCGTCTTTGATGAGGCTGCGAAGGTGAGCTGCGTATATTTCTATTAAATCCAGTTTTGGAATGTTGCTTTCAAATTCCGTGCTGTGGGCGTCAATGGCAGCTTCAATATCAGCATAGCTATCCATAAGGGAGTCTGCTGTTTTGATAATCGCTACGATATCCTCTTTATCAAGCCCGCCGTCTTTACTGAAATATTTAAAGCCGTTACGGTTAAAAGGAAGATGTGAAGCGGTTATCATTACCGCTCCGTCGCAGAGGGTTTCGTTAAAAATGGTTGACATAAACATTGCAGGAGTTGAAGCCATATCACAATCGATTACATTTGCACCGCAATAGGCAAATGTATTTAACATGTATTTTTTAAGCTCTGGCCCTGAAATTCGGGAGTCTGTGCCGACTGCTATTTTAAGGGAAGTTACAGGCTTTTCGGTTTTTGCTGTGAGCCATTTTATGTAACCCATGGACAGAAGTATAGTTTCTTTTTTGCCCAGATTAGGCGTTTCTCCGGGGATTCCCTCTAGGGCTATTCCTCTTATATCACTGCCGTTTTGCAAGTTTTTTATTGTCATAATATCTCCTTTGCATTATAATGATATAGCATGTGTAAAATATTATATTACAGAGACAATGGTTTGAAAAGATTTTAAAGGAGAGGTGACAATGGATAAACTAATGGATGTGTTGAACGGATACATTGGTACGCTCAACGATTTCATGTACAGTAAGTTCCTGATCATAATACTCGTTGCCTGCGGTCTGTACTTTACAATAAGGACCGGAGCTGCGCAGATCAGGCTTTTCCCTAACTCTATCAAGTGTGTTATGGAAAAGGGAGAGGAAGGAAAGGTATCTTCCTTCCAGGCACTGATGGTTGCTACCGCTTCCCGAGTGGGAACAGGAAACATTTCCGGTGTGGCAACAGCTATCGTACTTGGTGGTCCGGGAGCTATCTTCTGGATGTGGCTTATGGCTATCATAGGAAGTGCTTCAGCTTTCGCAGAATCTACACTGGCACAGGTGTATAAGGAAAAGGACGGAGACGGATACAAGGGAGGTCCTGCCTACTATATCCAGAGAGCTCTGGGTCAGAGATGGCTTGGAATAATATTTGCCATCATACTTATAATAACTTATGCCTTTGGATTTAACGGACTGCAGTCATACACATTGACTTCAGCCTTTGAAGTGTACATCGATGATTTTTCACACACTATGGCTCCGATAGTAATCGGTATCATCGTGGCTGCCCTTGCGGGATGGACGTTTTTTAGAGGTTCCAAGGCAATCAGTAAGATTTCTTCGATAATAGTGCCTATTATGGCAATCCTTTATATTGCAGTAGGACTTATCGTTCTGTTTATGAATCTTGATAAGGTTCCTGCAGCAGCAGGCAGAGTTATTGATTCTGCATTTAACTGGCAGGCAATCTTCGGTGGATTTGCAGGTTCTTGCGTGGTACAGGGTATCAAGAGAGGTCTGTTCTCCAACGAAGCCGGTATGGGTTCTGCTCCTAATGCTGCGGCTACAGCCGATGTTAAGCATCCGGCACAGCAGGGTCTGGTACAGGTGCTGTCAGTATTCATCGATACTATACTAATCTGCTCAACTACAGCATTTATAGCTATCCTGGCAGGTCCTACAGGAGCTCTGGGAGCTGATGGCGAACTGCTTAACGGTATTCCTTTTGTACAGGCTGCTCTGGAAAGCCAGTTCGGTCAGATCGGTATACACTTTATAACAGTAAGTATCGTGCTGTTTGCCTTCACTTCGCTGATTGGTAACTTCTACTATGTTGAACTTAACATCAAGTACATCAGCACAAACAAGACATTTATGCTGATTATGAAGATACTGGCCATCGCAGCAATTTTCGTAGGTGCAAACATCAACCTGAAATTGGCTTGGAACATGGCCGATGTAACAATGGGTTTCATGGCTACAATAAACATCATTGCGCTGTTCCTGCTAGGCAACAAAGCTGTCAAGGTTATCAAGGACTACGAAAAGCAGAGAAAGGCAGGAAAGGAAACTCCTGTGTTCAAGGCGGAGGATGTCGGCATAACAAATACGGATCTTTGGAAATAGCTTAAAGATACACCTTTATATGGCTGTCAGAAGGACTTTAGAGAGTCCTTTTGGCAGTCTTTTATTTTTTTTGAAAAAAATTATTGACTTTATCTTAGTAGAGTGCTATAGTAAAGCATGTCGATAACACTTTAGCGCGATAACGAGGTAGAGAGGTAAAACGATGAAACTCATAAACTTAACAAGACGACATTGTACAACCCGACATTAACCACAAAAGAAGCAAAGAAAAATCAAGATAATTAAAGTAGAACAAACGAAACAAAACAAAAACGATTAACACAAAGGACGGCAGATGCCGGGAAGTACAAAGGAGTAAATAAAATGAAAATTAAAGCGATAAATATGAAAAAAATAGCAGCAGTTACACTTTCAGCAGTAATGGTACTGGGAACATTCGCCCTTACAAGCTGTGGCAGCGACAAGAGCAGTTCATCAAGCGACGATGCAATGAGCCAGCTTTCCAACGAAGGAACTCTAGTTGTTGGATTGGACGATACCTTCGCTCCAATGGGTTTCAGAGATGAAAACGGAGATCTGGTAGGCTTTGATATTGACCTTGCCAACGCTGTTGGAGAAAAGCTTGGAGTGGATGTTGAATTTCAGCCTATAGACTGGGATGCAAAAGATTTGGAACTTAGCTCCGGCAACATCGACTGCATCTGGAACGGTATGTCAGTAACACCTGAAAGAGAAGAAGCTTATTCACTTTCCAACAAATACCTGAACAATAACATCATCCTGATGACTCTTTCTGACAGCGATGTGGATTTAACTTCCGCAGATCAGCTTAAAGATTTGAACATCGGTACTCAGGTTGACTCGGCAGCACTGGAAATGCTGGAAGGAAATGAAGAATACGATTCATTTAAAGATAAAATTACTACTTATGACAGCTATGACACAGCAATCCTCGACCTGCAGGCAGGCAGAGTTGATGTAATAGCCATCGACCAGGTACTTGGTGAATACAAGAACAACAACATGGACGGAGCGCTTAAGGTTTGCGAATACTCCCTTGGTGAAGATGCTTACGCTATCGGCTTCAGAAAAGATGATACAGCTCTCAGAGATGCCGTAAACGATGCTATCAAAGAACTCATAGATGACGGAACAGCAGAAGAAATAAGCAACGAATGGTTCGGAACAAACATCGTAATCTTTGAGGAAGTATAATCTTACAGGAAATTAAAGAATAAAAGAATAACTACATTGGCGGCTGATACTTTGAATCAGCCGCTGTGTGTGTTATAATATGCAAGTCGCGCTGCCCATGATGTCGTAAGATACGGGATAAGGCAGCAGGCAATTTTTACTTAAATGACTGAAAGGAAAACAAGCAGATGTCTGAGATAATCGGATACATGCCGCTCCTCATGGACGGCCTTTTAATAACTTTAGTAATATTTGCACTAACACTGATTTTTTCCCTTCCATTGGGACTGCCGATAGCACTGGGTGAGGAGGTGAAATTTAAGCCTCTGGCATACCTGTGCAGAGCATATGTGTGGATATTTAGAGGAACACCGCTGATGCTTCAGCTGTTCTTTTTCTACTTCTTTTTCCCGCTAGTGCTTAATATAAGGATGGATGCCCTTCCTACGGCAATACTCACATTTATATTAAACTACGCTGCGTACTTTGCGGAAATTTACAGAGGTGGATTTAAGAGTATCGACAGAGGTCAGCACGAAGCTGCCTTTGCACTGGGACTTTCAAAGCGCCAGACAATGTTCGGTATTTTGCTTCCACAGACCATGAAGGCGATATTGCCTCCTGTATTTAATGAAGTAATAACACTGGTTAAGGATACAGCGCTAGTAATGTCCATAGGCGGCGTGGCAGACCTGATGAAAAACGCCAACAGCATTGTAAACAGAACAAGCTCCATAACTCCACTGGTGGTTGCAGGTGCAATTTATCTGATTTTGACTCTCCTGCTTACAATCGGAGCAAACAAAATAGAAAGATACTTCGGAAGATATGACCAGAGAGGAGATCAGTAGCATGGAAAACATCCTGGAAATGAAAAACATAGTAAAGGAATTTGATAACTGCACGGCTCTTCATGAGGTTGATTTTTCTCTTAAGAAAGGGGAAATCGTAGCTATCATCGGTCCTTCCGGTTCAGGAAAGAGCTCTCTTTTGAGATGTATAAACGGGCTTAACACCATAACCAGCGGCAGCATTGAGCTTCGCGGCACTACGGGCATGGTATTCCAGCACTTTAATCTCTTTCCTCATATGACATGTATAAAGAATGTGGCATATGCACCAATCAAGGTTAAAAAGATGGACAAGGAAGAGGCATATAAAAAAGGCATGGAACTTTTAGATATGGTTGGTTTGGCAAGCAAAGCTGACGACTATCCAAATCACCTTTCCGGAGGCCAAAAGCAGAGAGTTGCAATTGCAAGAGCTCTCGCAATGGAACCGGATATTATGCTTTTTGATGAAGCTACATCAGCTCTTGATCCTGAAATTACAGGAGAAGTTCTTGAGGTTATGAAACGACTGGCAGAGGAACATATGACAATGGTGGTTGTAACTCATGAAATGGGCTTTGCAAGGGAAGTTGCAGATAGGGTCGTGTTTATGGATCACGGTAAAATCGTAGAAGAAGGCAGTCCGGAAGAAATCTTTGGAAATCCTAAAAATGAGAGATTGAGAAGCTTTCTCAGTACGGTTATAAGAGCATAAGATTTAAAAATAATATAGATATATGTATCGCAGGCTGAATTGTTAATTGGCCTGCGTTTTTTTGACTTGTGAGTTGAAAAATATCGTTTTGTTAAAAGTTTTTGACTTACAAGTCTAAAACTGTTGAGAAAAGTAAAGTTCTTATCTGCCAGATTGGCTGTTGTCTTGATGACATTAGTAAGCTCTTAAAATTTCCGTAACATTTTTAACACTTTTTGCAAAAACTTAACGGAGTTTTTAACACTATCATGCTTTTTTGCAGTTGCTTTCAGTGGGAAAATATAGTTGTAAAAGGAAGAGAGAAAACAAAGAAAATGAGTGATAGTGAAAGAGAGTGATCGAAATGAACAACAGAAAACTCGATAACAGGAAACTGACCATAATGGCCGGCATAGGAGTAGCGGTTTTGGCACTGGTGCTTATAGCGGGAAATATGCAGAGCATACTCTCGACAGGAGGCTTATACCTAGCGCCAGGTGAGCGCTACAATAACGACAGCGACTTTATGCTTACGGTTGCAATACTTACATTTTTCGCAGCTATAGCATTGGCGCTGATCTTTAAAAAACATGACAAAAGAAATTAACTGACTGCGAAATTAAGAATAACGGACATCGAAATACGATGTAGACTCATTTTCTCTTAAATATGCGGAAAAGGCAGACCGGGAAGGTCTGTTTTTTCTTTTTCTATTTGCCAATTGGTCGACGCTTTTTGACGGTAAGAGTGATTTCAAAGCTTTCTTTGATTTGCCTAATAAGTTCGTCATCGGAGAAGCTACCATCGAGGGGCGCAGTGTACCAGTGCTTTTTATTCATATGATAGGCAGGAACATAGCCGCGGCTTGCAATAAGCTCTGCCACGACTTGGGGAGCGGCTTTAAGGTTAAGGATTCTGATGTTGCCGCTGTCCTTGCTGTCTGGATATATCTTTTTAATATCTACGGTTAAGATAACGGCAAACCACTTGTTGTTGTCCTGATGGCGAAAAACCGCATAGTCGGGATAGTCATCCCACGGAAAATCGGGAGACACCCCAAAGCTTTCTTTTATAAGGTCTGTAATGCGACCAGCCTGCTCTGCCTGAAAAAGATTTAAGTCAAAGCAAGAATTGGCAATTTCCTTAAGAAGAGCTTCGCATTTTTCGCGTATCTCACCTACAAAGGCTCCGTGGGCACTTTCTATTTTTACCGGCTCATAGGGTGAGTTATCAGTAAGGTCAATCACTCTGTAGTCAACATTTCCGTCTTTGGCGATGATGATATCCATTGCGTATTGACCGTCGTTTATGACGCGGCGGTATCGTATAACGCCATCTTCGTCGGGTTTGGCAAAGCCGAAAGCAACGGCCTTTGAAAGGTTTAAGGTTTTGTATCTGAATATGTCGGTTAGGTTGATCATAGTAATTTCTCCTATGTTGCAATGATAAGTTTATTATATCAAATATGATAGTAAATCATACATATACGAATAGTTGGAAAAATGTCAAAACAACATTAAAAATGGTTGGAAAAGTGTCAAAAGTATCTATAAAAACAATTGTAAAAATGTCAAAATTAAATAATGTGATAAAAATCCCGCCCTTTATGATATAATTGATTAGTTAAATTACTACCCGTACGGAGGATATATAAATGGCAGAAGAAAAGAAAACCACTAACTTTATATATAACATCATAGATAAGGATCTTGAGGAGGGCACATACGGACAGAAGGTGCACACCAGATTCCCGCCGGAACCAAACGGTTACCTGCATATCGGTCACGCCAAGTCCATATGCCTTAATTTTGGTACTGCACTGAAATACGGCGGCAAGTGCAACCTCAGATACGATGACACAAACCCTCTTAAAGAGGACGAAGAATATGTAAACAGCATCGAAGAGGATGTAAAGTGGCTCGGATTTGAATGGGATGACAGACTGTGGGCTTCCGACTACTTTGACGAAATGTACGAAAGCGCAATCATCCTCATTAAAAAAGGCAAAGCATATGTAGATGACCTGACCGCCGAAGAGATAAAGGCCTATAGAGGAACTCTCAAGGAGCCGGGAAAGGAAAGTCCTTACAGAAACAGATCCGTTGAGGAAAATCTCAAGCTCTTTGAGGAAATGAAAGAGGGCAAGTACAAAGACGGAGAAAAGGTGCTGAGAGCAAAGATAGACATGAGCTCTCCTAACATCAATATGAGAGACCCTGTTATCTACAGAATTGCTCACGCAAGCCACCACAACACCGGTGACAAGTGGTGCATCTATCCTATGTACGACTTTGCACATCCTATCGAGGATGCCATTGAAGGAATAACTCATTCCATCTGTACTTTGGAGTTTGAGGATCACAGACCGCTGTATGAATGGACTCTCAACGAAGTGAGTAAGTGGCCGACTCCGCCAAAGCAGATTGAATTTGCAAGACTTAATATAACAAATACAATCATGTCCAAGAGAAAGCTTAAAAAGCTTGTGGACGACGGCAGCGTTGAAGGTTGGGACGATCCGAGAATGCCGACAATCGCAGGTATCAGAAGAAGAGGATACACTCCGGAATCCATAAGGGATTTCTGCGAAAGAATTGGCGTAGCTAAGGCAAATTCCACAGTGGACGAAGGCCTTTTAGAATACTGCCTCAGAGACGATTTGCAGAACAAGGTTGAATCCAGAAATGTTGTTGAAGACCCAATTAAGGTTATAATCACCAACTATCCTGAGGACCAGACAGAGCAGCTGGAAATGGAAAACAACAGAAATAACGAGGAGCTGGGAGTAAGAACAGTTCCTTTCAGCAGAGAGCTTTGGATAGACGGCGCAGACTTTATGGAAGTACCGGTTAAAAAGTATTTTAGACTTTTCCCGGGAAATGAAGTTCGCTTTAAGGGCGCTTACTTTATCACTTGCAACGAAGTGGTTAAAAACGAAGATGGCTCCATAAAGGAACTGCTGTGTACATATGACCCTGCCACAAAGAGCGGAGAAGGCTTTGAAGGCAGAAAGGTAAAGGGCACAATTCACTGGGTAGACGCTAAGACGGCCGTAAAGGTAAAAATCAGAAACTACGGTACTCTCATGAAAAAGGACGAAAACGGAGAGGATGTATTTAATCCGGATTCTCTGGAAGAAACCTTCGGATACGCTGAACCTTCATTGATGGAAGCGCAGCCAGGCGAGAGATTCCAGTTCTTTAGACACGGATATTACATTGCGGACACTAAGCTGACAACCGATACAGAAAAGGTATTTAACAAGATTGTTGATCTTAAGAGCAGCTTTAAAATCAATAAATAGGAGAACATATGCTGACAGGAAAGCAGAGAAGTTACTTAAAGAAATTGGCCCACGACTTGGAGCCGACGGTTTTCATCGGCAAGTCGGGCCTTACTGAAAATATAAAAAACGAACTTGAGACCGGATTTGAGTCAAGGGAGCTTGTAAAGGTAAAAATCCAGGAAGGCAGTGAGCTTAAGGCAAAGGAGACTGCAAATCAGCTGGCTGATGAGCTGGGAGCTGAATTTGTGCAGGCCATCGGAAGAAAGTTTACCCTCTACAGACGTTCCCACGACAAGGACAAGCAGAAGATTGAAATATGATAAGAAATATACTTCTTACAATTAAATACGACGGAACGGATTTTTCCGGATGGCAAAGACAGCCCAATGTACCGACGGTGCAGGCGGAAGTGGAAAGGGTGCTTGGAGTTTTGTGCGCCGATGATATAGAAATCAACGGCACCAGCAGAACCGATGCCGGGGTGCATGCTTTGGGGCAGAGAGCCAACTTCCTAGGAGAATTTGCTATTCCTACGGAAAACATCAAAAGGGCAGCTAATAGCATGCTCAACCCTGCGATTCAGATAACGGAGGTCAAAGAAGTTGAGCTTGGATTTCATGCTCGCTTTGACTGTAAGGGCAAGACCTACGAGTACAGAATTCACAACGGCAGAGAGTGCGATCCTTTCCAGAGAAACTACTGTTATTTCGTAAACAGGCAGCTGGATACCGATAAAATGAAGGAAGCTGCAGCACATATTCTGGGAACTCATGATTTTAAGTGTTTTCAGGCCAGCGGCGGCGAGGAAAAGCGTACAACCGTAAGGTCTGTATCGGATATTTCCGTGGATGTAAGCCAGTGGCCACAGGAAAGGGCAATGCCTGACGAAAGTGATGGCAGATGGTTTGCTCCAAGGGATATAATCATAAGGGTGACGGGAGACGGATTCCTCTACAACATGGTAAGAATCATCGCAGGAACCCTTGTCGATGTGGGGCTTGGCAGATTGGAACCAGAGGATGTAAAAGATGCCATAGAAAGTCTTGACAGGTGCAAGGCGGGACATACCGCACCGCCTCAGGGACTTTTTCTAAAGGAAATATATTTTGATTAAATCAAGTTAAAGAAATTCAGAGGTGAGTGAAATGAACAGACCTAGCTGGGACGAATACTTTATGCAGATGGCGGAGCTGACCGCCAAAAGGTCCACATGCCTCAGAAGAAATGTGGGCGCAATTATCGTAAAAGATAAACACATAATAGCAACGGGATATAACGGTGCACCAAAGGGACTTCCTCATTGTGAGGAGCTGGGCGGATGCTTAAGACAAAAGCTCGGTGTACCTTCGGGAGAAAGACATGAGCTTTGCAGAGCTCTTCACGCTGAACAAAACGCCATAATTCAGGCGGCAACTTTAGGACAGAGCATCGAAGGTGCAACTATCTATGTTACCCATCAGCCGTGCATTATCTGTGCCAAAATGATAATAAATGCGGGCATCAGCAGAATTGTTGTAAGAAGCGGATATCCAGATAAGATGGCTGAGGATATGGCCCGCGAAGCAAACTTAAGAATAGAAATGCTTGCAAGGGAAGAAGATTAAGCGACAAGAGCAAGCAATAAGATATACCCAAAAGTATATACGGAGAAAACCTATGAAACATCTTAAAAAATGCGCAGCCTTTGCGACTGCCATGTTGCTGTGCGTATCTGTGCTGACATCATGTGGCAGCGATGAAGAATCATCATTGACCAGTGAGCCGTCGGGGGACAAAGCGGCCCTTAGCGGAGAAGTTGAAATGCTGATTCCTGAAGAAAGCAATATAGCTGCACTTTCCGAGCTTCCGGGGGACTATGTGATAGATAAGCAGGATTCCGAAAAAATCAGCGAAGCTGTAAAGGAAGGCAATTTTGATTTGGCGGTTATGACGCCAATTGAAGCTGCAAGTCTCTATAACGAAGACGGAGGATTTAAAGCTGTGACGGCTGTTGCTACAGGAGATTGGCAGCTTGCTAAGAACAACTACATGGACGGACAGTTTGGACAGCTGACAGACATAAGCGGCTATATTATATATGGTATTGAAGGGGATACCATGGCAGAGGAAGCTTTAAGAGCTCTGCTGGCAGCAAACAATAGAACCCTTTACAGCGGACAAGTTAGAGTTGCCGATGAGGAGACTTTCCTGGCGCAGGCTGGATATTACAATGCGATTTCTCTGGCAACTGCCGATGAGATAAAAAAGGCTACTGACGAAAACAAGGAAGCCAAGGTGATTTTTGATTTGGCTTCACTGTGGCAGGAAAACTTTAAAAGCGATATTCCTGCATATATAATTGTGGCCAGCGATTCCTTTATAAAGGAAAGAGGAGAGGAGCTTGCCACAGTTATTGCAGATACAACTGACTATGACGATTCCAACAGGGGCATAAGTCTTGTTAAGAAATTTATTAAAGTTATGGAAAAACATAATGTCAACGCCATCGGCGGAGAAGTGGCTGAAGGATTTTATTTCTACCAGTAGGAAATGAGGTGCAAATATGTGCGGTATTGTTGGTTTTATCGACAACCGAAGTAAAGAAGAAAAAGAAGTTATATTAAAGGCAATGACGGATAGAATCCGTCACAGAGGGCCTAACAGCGAAGGCATGTTCATAGGGGAGCGTGCTGCCATAGGCTTCAGAAGACTTTCCATCATCGACCTGGAAGGTGGAAGCCAGCCTATATATAACGAAACAGGCAATCTGGTGCTTACCTTTAACGGAGAAATATATAACTTTAAGGAAATAAGAGCAGAACTTATGGAAAAGGGCCATATTTTTAAGACAAATACCGATACTGAGGTTATCGTCCACGGATATGAGGAATACGGCAAGGATGTGGTTCATAAGCTCAGAGGAATGTTTGCTTTTGTAATATGGGACATTGAAAAAAGAGAGCTTTTCGGTGCCAGAGATATGTTCGGCATCAAACCTTTCTATTACATGAACAATGGTGAATCCTTTTTGTACGGCTCTGAAATAAAGAGCTTTATGGAATATCCTTCCTTTGAAAGGGAAGTTAACAAAGATGCATTAAAGCCTTACCTGACATTCCAGTATTCGGCTCTTGATGAAACCTTCTTTAAAGGTGTTTACAAGTTGAGAGCGGGACACTGCTTCACATGGAAAGACGGTAAAATGGATATTGAGGAATACAATAAATTCTATTTTGATCCAGACAGAAGCAAATCCTTTGATGACTATGTTCAGGAGATTGAGGATGTTATGAGAGAGTCCGTTGAATACCATGCGGTATCCGATGTGCCTGTAGGTTCCTTCCTTTCCGGTGGCATTGACTCCTCTTACATTACAAGATGCCTGCAGCCTCAGCAGACATTCTCCGTGGGATTTGAAAATAAAGGTTTTTCGGAAGTGGAATTTGCAGAGGGTCTTTCTGAGATTCTCGGTGCGGAAAATGTAAATAAGACGGTTACTCCTGATGAATTTTTCGGAGAGCTGGAAAAGATACAGTATTTTTCTGATGAACCTCACGCCAACCTGTCGGCAGTACCTTTGTACTTCCTGGCGGAAATGGCAAGAAAGCATGTAACGGTTGTGCTTTCCGGTGAAGGTTCAGACGAGCTCTTTGGCGGTTATGATTCATACAATGTGGCGGCTTACGAGCAGAAATACAGAAAGCTGCCTAAGGGACTGAGACATCTGGCAGGTAAATTTGCCACACATCTGCCTAAGTTCAGGGGAAGAGACTTCCTGGAAAGAAACGGACTTCCTGTGGAGGAATGGTATATAGGTCAGGCGTTTATCTTTGACGAAAAGGAAGCAAAGAAGATAGTAACTGATGAATATAAAAACGGCCCTACGCCAAAGGAAATAACAAAACCTTTCTACGACAAGGTAAAGGACTACGATGAAATGTCCAAAAAACAGTATCTTGACCTGCATCTGTGGCAGCCAAACGATATACTGCTCAAGGCGGACAAGATGACAATGGCTCATTGCATTGAGGCAAGAGTACCTTTCCTTGATATGAAGGTTATGGAACTGGCGGCTCACATTCCGACGGAATACAAGCTCCACGGACCTCTGACAAAATATGTCCTGAGAAAGTCCGCAGAAAGAGTGCTACCGGAAGAATGGGCAAAGCGTCCTAAGAAGGGCTTCCCGGTTCCGTTCTCAAAGTGGATTTTGGAAGAAAGATGGTACGAATATGTAAAGGGTATATTCTCAGCGGACTATGTTAGCGAGTTCTTTGATCAGAAGGCAATACTGAAGCTGCTGGAAGATCACTATGGGCAGAAAAAGAATAACGGAAGAAAAATCTATACGGTTTATGCTTTCCTAGTATGGTACAAGGCTTACTTTATAGATGATCCGTCCCTTAAAAAGAACGCTTAAATTTTAATCGTTTAACTACGATGAATGTGCAATAGCAAAGGAGATGTTATGGAAATCCTGGTAAAAAATGAGGATAAAAAATTCCTTCCGGTGCTGCTGGGTACCGATGCTAATGCCTACGGTATGGCAAAATCATTTCACAAGGCTTACGGTATTAAGTCCCTAAGCATGGGGGTTATGAATCTTATGGAAACTGCCAACAGTAAAATTGTGACAGTTGATGCCGAGCCGGGCTTTGACAGACAGGAAAACTTCGCAAAGAAAATGGAAGAAGTGGGTAAAACCTACGGGCAGTATTATGAAAAGCTGCTTTTGATTGCCTGCGGAGACCACTACACGGAGCTTATAGTCAACAATAGAGAGCTTTTGGAAAAATATTTTGTGTTCGCATACATTTCCAGGGAAATGAAAGAACAGCTGGAAAACAAAGAGGACTTTTATAAAATTTGCGAAAAGTACGGCCTTGATTATCCTAAGACATATATAATCACAAAGGAAAACTACAGCCAGCACCATGATTTGCCATTTGGATTTCCTGTGGCGGTAAAGGCCAGCGACTCCATCGAATATGTTGAGCTTTCCTTTGAGGGAAAGAAAAAGGGCTACAAGGCGGATACCTACGAAGAATTTGAAAAAATCGTAAATATGATTTATGCTGCCGGATACAATGGCAATCTCATAGTTCAGGACTTCATTCCGGGGGATGATGCTACCATGTGGGTGCTTAACAGTTATTCGGGACTGGATGGCAAAGTAAGAGCCATGTGCTTAGGCCACTGCGTGCTTGAGGATTACACACCTGCAGGTATAGGAAATTACAATGCTATCATCCAGCATGGAGATATGGCGGTTTATGAAAGATACAGAGACTTCCTCGAAGAAATCGGCTATGTGGGATTTTCCAATTTTGATATGAAATACGATGAAAGAGATGGAAAGTTTAAGGTCTTTGAGATAAACATAAGGCAGGGCAGAAGCTCTTACTTTACGACAGCTTCCGGCTGTAACATCGCAAAGATCTTGGCAGAGGATGTAATAGAAGGGAAGCCTTTGCAGGAGATTCATTATCACGATAATCCTTTCCTGTGGCTCCACGTACCTGAAAAACTGGTTATGGAATACACACCTGACGAGGTAAAGGACGAGGTTAAGAGTCTTATTGATGCAGGAAAGTACGATTTTACTCTGAAGTATGATAAGGACGGAGGACTTTTCAGAAAGCTCAGGGTGAACAGATATTATAAAATGGCCTTTGACAAGTACAGCAAGTACTTTAATAAGAGAGGGCTTGAATAAAGAAATGTAAAAAGGATAGTATAAATTATCGTGTGGGTATGCACAATTCTACTCTAAACTATCGTGTGG
>OGWU01000731.1_pt1:7500-20984 | contig 20984 bp, 13 predicted proteins | sample 1576071 | NCBI WGS metagenome assembly OGWU01 (sample SAMEA3541582, study PRJEB24748) | human gut metagenome | biome: human gut; feature: human-associated habitat; material: faeces | place: China | collected 2012
GTCATATCGATTCTGTTGATGATGTTTTAGACGATATTGATATTTTTTCTAAAGGTTCCGTTGTTCAGTTATTGGACGCTAATGGTATTGCTGGTAGAAATCATGTTTTTCATGCTGTTAATCAGTCTGTTTTGGCATTTGACAGGAAAGATAATTTCGCCAATGATTTGGGAGTTGAGATCTGTTTGAGATGTTCTGCCCAAAGACAGATTTCCAAGGCTTTCAGTCTATTAGGTTTAAAAGAAGGAGACATGAATTTATGTGCTGTCATTGTTAATGGAAATAATGAAATTTACGATTATTTAAATAGCACTTTCGATAGAAACGATGATGTTTTATTGCCTGTAAATGATGATTTAGTTAAAATATTTGACATATCTTCTGAAGAATTAGCATGTTATACACATGAAGACATTATTATTGACAAGATTTCAAAATTAGTAGTTGATTTTTAGTTTCTGTATTTTTCTGCAGTTTCTATTATATAATCTAATTTCTCTTTTGTAAGGCAATTGTAATCTAGATTTTTTATTTCAATTGCTACTGCCTTTTCTTTTATTCTGTTGTAATTCGGACATCTGGTTATAAAGCCGCTTTTATTTATCTTTAACTCTTGCTTTAGTTTCCAGCTTAGTTCTTTTGGATTAGAATCTTTTATTATTACGTTCAGCCCTCTTTTTCCAGGGTGTATCACATCTTCAAGACTGTTTTTCAGATATTTGCATGCCTCTATTGTTTTTTCAAGTTTTTCTTCTACCTTTTCAAGTTCGCTGTCTATAGCTGCTGCTGTTATCTGGGTTGCTTTTGTTATTTTCTGCTGCACTCTTGTTTTTTCAAGTATGTCCTTATTGTCTGTTGTAAGTATTCCACCATGACCTGCATTTATTATTTTAGGGCTTCCAGTTGATGCGATTATTATGTCTGAGTACTTTCCGTTTCCTACTTTCTTTTTCCTATCCCCTATTCCTGCTGATGCGTCTTCTATTATTGTTATGTCTTTTTCTCTGCATACTTTAGAAATCTCTTTCATGTTCTGCTCTGCAGTGTATCCTGCAAAGCTTGTTAGAATTAGTGTGGAGCCATTTTCTGTGTTTTCGAGTTTTTCCAAATTGATTATTCCTTGCTGTGTTTCAAGTAGGGTTATGTTTTTCTTGAGGAGTTTCCCTATTTGCTTAAATCCGTTCCACGCTCCCTGATCAGGCACTATCAGATTTTCACCTACAGCTGACAGTGCAAGGTAAATGCTTCCGTTACCGCTGTTTGTCACTGCTGAATGTAGATGGCCCGTATGTTTTTTTAATTTTTCAGCAATGCTTTTATTGTAATCAATGGAAGCTCCGTTTATAGCTACATCTGCTATTGTATTTTTTGTTTTTATTGATGGTTCCTTGAATTTAAACATATTATCATTTCTTGGAGTATTGGTCTTATCATAAAAATGTGCAAGGGCATTTTCATTTCTTGAAGTATGCGTCTAGTGTTGTCTGCTTTGAGTGAAGCATTTCATTAAGCAGTTTCCCGGATTTCACATATCTGCTGATTGGAAGTTTTAGTTTAGTGCCGCAGTATGTCAATGCTTCTTTTAAGGTTTCAAATTCTTTATATGGCAGTTGCATTGCTTCTTTGATATTTTCACGAACATTAAAAACACCTAAAGGAACATACCCTTCATAAGCTTCTCTTAAAACTATTAATCCTGCCTGTTTTCTTTCACGTCTTAAAGCATCAAGAACTGTCATTTTGCAGGTGTAGAAGCATCCTCCAACAGTAGAGTACTCTTTTTTGCCGCTGTTTTTTTCATAATCAGTAAAAAGAAGTTCTTCTTTATTTAAAAGTTTAATAAAAGCTTCATACCATTCGTATTGCCATTCAGTTGGTGTCAATATTATTGTATAGTAGTTTTTAAGGCTTCCATATTCATATACGCGGTATGTGTCGATCTGGTCGAATTTTCTGACTTCTTTTAGAAATTCGTCTGCAAGGGTTGAGTCGCATGCTGTTATTGACCATCTTGTTGGAACAAGTTTTCTTTTATATTTGGTTCCGATAGCTCCTACTGAAAAGGCCTTCTGCATTGCAGAGAAAGGAACCTCTTTGTCATGAAGTTTGGTTACAGCTTCACTTGCCTTCAAGTCAGTATCATAGAATGTTTTTTCTAATTGTTTGTCCCATCTGACGGCGTCGATGTCGAATTTTTCAATAGCAGCACTTGGTCCATGAGGCATTGAATCCTCACTTAAAACAGCTCCCCGTGGACGTTTTTTAAACTGGGCTGCACTGTCTATTGATTTTGATGCCAGTGAAATGTCCTGAAGCTTTTCAACAAAGGGGTTTTCAAGGTCATCTATTTTGATTAATTGTTTTCCACGAACCAGATTCATTCTGTAGTTTATTATTTCATCCTGAGTTTTACTTTCTCCAATCCAGGATTCTGGTGAGTCCATTATGTAGGTGTCTCCAGTCTCTCCTACCATCATAGGTCCTGCATATACCTTTGGATAGGACCATCTTCCAATAAAAACAGAAGGGGGAGTACTTCCTTCTAAATCCTTACCTACCTTAACTGACTTCATCTGAATATTTTCAGTTAATTTTTTAAGATATGCATTTTTACTTGTAATCATAATAATTCAAAAAAAAGAAAAAAAGAGGGTTTTTTAAGCAAATTCAATAGTGCTAGGTGGTTTATCTGAAATAGATAATGCCACATGTGTAATTTCAGAAACTTCAGAGGTAATTCTTTGAGATATTTTCTTAATAACCTCCCATGGAAGTTCTGGCACATATGCAGTCATAGCGTCTACTGAATTTACAATTCTAACAACAGCCAAATAGCCGAAATCACGCTGATCTCCTTTAACACCAGTTACTTTAGTGTCTGTTAAAACTGCAAAGTACTGCCATACCTCTTTATCAATACCGGCAGCTTCAATTTCTTCACGGACAATTTTATCAGCTTTTCGCTCAATGTCTAATTTTTCTTTTGTTAGTGTACCAATAACTCTTACTGCAAGACCAGGTCCTGGGAAAGGTTGTCTGTGAACAACTTTTTCAGGTAAATCTAATTCCAAACCGATTTCTCTAACTTCATCCTTGTAAAGGTCTCTAATAGGCTCTACGATTTCCAAAACCATTCCACTTGGAAGAGCTACGTTATGATGAGATTTGATTGCACCGTCAGTTTCAATCCAGTCTGGTGCAATAGTACCTTGAACAAGGAATTTAGCATCAGTATTATCAGCTTCCCTTTCAAAAACATCAATGAAAGTTTTACCAATAATCTTTCTTTTCTCTTCAGGATCAGTAACGCCCTCAAGAGCTTCTAAAAACTCATCTGAAGCATCAACATAATTGAAATTAAGTCTGTCTTTAAAGGTTTCAGTGACCTCTTCTACTTCACCTTCTCTTAAAAGACCATGATCTACAAAAATTGCAATAAGGTTATCTCCGATAGCTTCCTTTACAAGAACTGAACAGACTGAACTGTCAACTCCTCCTGAAAGAGCGATAATCGCCTTTTCATCACCAATAGTGTCTTTTATTTTCTGCACTGATTCTTCAATAAACTCTTCCGGATTAAGCATCTTCATCACTTTCTTCTTCATCTGACGGCTCAAACTCCTCAATTATAGTTTTAACCATAGCTTCTAAACCACTGTCATTACCTGATTCAACAGCTTCCATTATTTCATCATATTTGACGTATTTTTCAAGCTTTATTGCCTTTCCCCCAATTCCGGCAAGCCTGAAACCGTATTCTTCATCGCCAATTGGAATGTTCACGTATTCTTTTCTCAAGTCCATTTTGTTTGCCATAGCCTTTTCTTTTAAATCTTCAGCATTATCAATCATTGTCTACACGTTCCTTACATATGTTATAAAAATTTTCAAAAATAACAGAGCCTTTAGGAGTATGATGAACTTCCGGATGGAACTGGATGCCATAAACATCCTTATCCTTATGTTTAAATGACTCTACATCACATAAATCAGATTTGGCCAGCACTTCAAATTCTTCAGGGACTACTGTGACTTCATCCTTATGAGAAGACCAGACCTCCATCTTAGGAGCCAAATCCTTAAAGAGATTGTCGTCGTTAAGTATGTCCAGCTCAACTTTAGCATAGCTTTCAGTATCAGAAGTTGAAACTTCGCCACCATATGCTTTAGCTATCAACTGATGACCAAGACAAATTCCAAGAATAGGTAAGTCAAATTCCCTAATATACTCTTCACTGTTACCGGCACCATCTATTGAAGGGCCTCCTCCTAAAATAAGACCAATAGGATTTTTAGCTTTGATTTCTTCAACAGTTAAAGTGTTTGGAACAAGCTCAGAAGGTATTTTAAGATACTGCAAACTTCGCTGAATTCTGTGATTGTACTGACCTTTATTGTTAATAACTAAAATTGTCATTTTATACTCCTAATTTAATATACTCATATTTAAGATTTTATTATTATAAATAATTTTCAAAATCGACATGAATCTCCTTTGGTTAGTTGTTTTTTCTTAAAATCTATAAATTTTCATTTTAATATTAACCCACTTATTAATATATTTGTTTTAATTTTGTTTTCGTGAAACTTCAGTTTCTCCAATAGTGGTGGTGCGATTCTTTGGAGTGGTGATAAAGGTATTCTGACCGATTGTACTTTTATTAACAATTCTGTGAAGATTGTTGATGGTGTTAATTTATCCTATGTTGGTGGTGGTGCAATTTACTGGAATGGAGCATCAGGTAAGTTAAGTAACTGTATTTTCACCAATAATTCTTTCAACATTATAGGCATTAATTTAACTGAACCGGGTGGTGGTGCTGTTTACTGGTATGGTGCTGATGGTATTATAACCAAATCTTCATTCAGTACCAGTATTAGTTATAATGGTGGTGCAATTTACTGGTATGGTGCTAATGGTAGTTTAACTGATTGTAATTTCACTAATAATATTGTTACTAATTATCATGGTGGAGCTATTTTATGGAATGGTGTTAATGGTATTGTATCAGGTTCTTCTTTCATTAATAACACTGCTAATCAATTTGCAGGAGGAGCTGTTTTCTGGGGAGTGGATGCTGATAATGGTAAATTAACCAACTGTATTTTCACCAACAACACTGCACATCAATGGGGTGGTGCTGTTTACTGGAATGGTGTTAATGGTACTGTATCTGATTCTACTTTCACTAATAACAAAGAGAACACTCAAACTGGTGGTGCTGTTTACTGGGGTGCTGTTGATGGTAAATTAATCAATTCAAACTTCAACAATAATACTTCTAAAAATAAAGGTGGTGCTGTTTACTGGTATGCTGCTAATGGTACATTAACTGGTTCTAATTTCATTTCTAATTTCATTAATACAGGTGGGGGTGGTGGTGTAGTTTTCTGGTATGGTGTTAATGGTAGTTTAACTGGTTCCACTTTCACAGGAAATACTGCAAGCTGGGGTGGTGCTTATGTAGGTCAGGGTGCTAATGGTATTGTAAAAGATTCTAATTTCACTGGTAACTCTGCAACTATGGGTGGTGCTTTTGGTTGCTATGCTCCTAATATTATCATATCTAATTGTAATTTTGTTAATAACATTGCTCAAAATTCTCAAAATTCTGTTGGTAGTGCCATTTATTGGAATAACGCTGCCCTTAATGGTATTTTAACAAATTGTACTTTCATTAACAATAACAACATGGACAGTAATGGTTGCATTTACTGGGAAGCTCTTAATGGTACGTTATCTAGTTGTACTTTCATTAATAACACTGCCAAATATGGTGGTGCAGTTTTCTGGCATGGTGCTAATGGTAAATTGACCAATTCTACCTTTATCAACAACCCTGCTAAAGCACCTAGTGGTGGTGCAGTTTATTGGCAAGGTGCTAATGGTGCTTTAACCAATTCTAATTTCATTAATAATACCGCGAGCAGTAATGGTGGTGCAGTTTACTGGACTGCTGCTAATGGTTCTTTAACTAATTCAAATTTCATTAATAATCTTGCTAGTGTTTATGGTGGTGCTGTTTCTTGGATAGGTGCTAATGGTACTTTAAGAGATTCTACATTTATTGACAACACTGCTACTCTTGCTGGTGGTGGTGTTGTATGGTTTGGTAATTATGGTTCTATAATTAACTCTAATTTCACCAGTAATACTGTTATTAAAGAGAATGGTGGTGGTGTTTGCTTGGAGGCCCATACTGTTAATATTACTATAACAGGATGTATTCTTATTAATAATGTTGCTGGATGGACTGGTGGTGGCCTTAGCTTGTGGAGTACTAATAATACTGTCAACAATTGTATTTTTATTAACAATGCTGCCCAAAATGGTGGTGGAGTTTCCTTGCATGGATCTAATAGTATTATAACAGGCTCAACTTTCATAAATAACACTGATAGCGGCCATGGAGGCGCTATTTCCTGGTATGTAAAAGGCTCAATGAATAATTGTAACTTTATCAACCAGAAATGGATAAAAACTAATGGAATTTACGCAGCCAAAGACTTAACAATCAACGGCGGAAAAGGCATTGTAGACATAACTATTCAAGGAACTTTAACAGGTGCTTCAATCGTGGTTTTAAACAATGAAACATATTACTATCCCCCAAGTACGAATATTAATTTACCAAACAATCCTACAGAAAAACTTTACAGAAAACACACAATTCTCATGATAAAAATATTAAGATAGTTATTGAATCATATTAGGTGTTCATAGGATACTTCATATTAAAAGAGCAGATATATGCATAAAAATAAAATTTTAACAATTTATGAAAAACTGTCAACTAATTGACTTTATGGTTATTACATATATACTATATTTAATATACAAGATTGAACTTATTATATCATATTGTCTTAATGGAGTTGATGATATTTCTTTTTATAATGAAGAGGTTTATGAAGAATCATTAATTGAATTATTTCAAAATTTAGGTTATGAACATCGTTATGGTCCAGATATTGAAAGAGATTATAAAGATCCTTTATATAGAAATGATTTGGACATGCTATATCAAATTAACAAGGAATTAGATAGAGAAGCTGTTGATAAAGCAATTGAAACAATCCAAGATTTTGGAATTGGTTCTCTTGAAGATAAAAATGATAAATTCATGGATTATCTTCAAAATGGAGTTAATGTTACTTATCAAAAAGATGGAGAAGAAAAGTCCAACCATGTCAAATTAATTGATTTTGAAAATAAAGAAAATAATTTATTTACAGTTATTAATCAGTGGACTATAGTTGATAAAGAAAATAAAAGGCCTGATATTGTTGTTTTTGTAAATGGTTTTCCATTAGTTGTATGTGAGCTTAAATCTCCCTCAAGAGAAGATGCAGATACATCTGAAGCATATAATCAATTGAAAAAATATATACAAGTAATTCCATCACTCTTTAACTATAATGCATTTTGTGTCATGAGTGATATGTCTATTTCAAAAGCAGGAACTATAACTGCTTCTGAAGATAGATTCATGGAATGGAAAACAACAGATGGACGTTATGAAACAACACAATTTGCTGATTTTAGCACATTTTTTGAAGGAATATTTGATAAAGATAGATTCTTGGATATATTAAATAATTTCATTTTATATTCCAAAGACTCAGCAAATAAAATCAAAATTCTCTCTGCATATCATCAATACTTTGCAGTTAATAAGGCTGTTAATAAAACTCTTAATGCTATTAAAAATGATCATAAAGCGGGAGTGTTTTGGCATACTCAAGGAAGTGGTAAAAGTTTATCAATGGTCTTCTATGTTAATAAACTTCAACAAATACTTGAAAATCCAACATTTGTTATAATAACTGATAGAAATGACTTAGATGAACAATTATTCTCACAATTCAGCAAATGTAGTAATTTCTTAAGACAAAAACCAAAACAAGCTAAAAGCATGAAAGATTTAAAAGGCCTTTTAAAAGATAGAAAAGCAAATGGGATTTTCTTTACAACAATGCAAAAATTTGACAATTATGATGAAGCTTTAACAAATAGGGATGATGTAATTGTAATATCTGATGAAGCACACAGAAGTCAATATGGATTGGAAGAGACTGTAGATCCAAGTACTGGTGAAATAAAGATTGGTGCTGCAAGAAGAATTCGTAATGCACTTCCAAATGCAACATTTATAGGTTTTACAGGAACACCAATTTCAAGAGCAGATAAAGACACAAGAGAAGTATTTGGAGATTACATAGATATCTATGACATGACTCAATCAGTAGAGGATGGAGCTACTGTACCAATAAGCTATGAAAGTCGTATTGCTGAAATAAATCTCGATGAATCAATCCTACAAAAAATAGATAATGCCTACTGGGAAATGCAGGAACAGGCTGAAGAATATAATATTGAGCGAAGCAAAAGAGAACTAAGTAAAATGGAATCATTACTTGGAGCTCCAGAGATAATTGATGATATATGTAATGATATTATTAACCATTATGAGGAAAATCGTGCAGAAGAATTAACTGGTAAAGCAATGATTGTTGCATATTCAAGACCAATTGCAATTAAAATGTATGAAAAAATATTAGAACTACGACCTGATTGGAATGAAAAAATAAAAGTAGTAATGAGTGGTTCTAATAAAGACCCAGAAGAATGGCACGAGATAATCGGTGACAAATCATATAAAAAAGAACTTGAAAAGAAATTTAAAGACGATGAAGACCCAATGAAAATAGCTATTGTCGTTGACATGTGGCTTACTGGATTTGATGTTCCATCTCTTGCAACAATGTATTTATATAAACCAATGAAAGGCCATAATTTAATGCAAGCCATTGCGAGAGTAAACAGAGTATTCAAAGAAAAAGAAGGAGGACTTATTGTTGATTATATAGGGATAGCTTCTGAACTTAAAAAGGCAATGAGCGAATACACTGAAAGAGATAACAAAAACTATGGAGATATGGATGTTCATAAAGTTTACAACAAATTTCAAGAAAAGCTAGAAATCTGTCAGGACTTATTCCATGGATTTGATTATTCCAAATTCTTTGGAGACAGTAATTTGGAAAGATCAAAAATAATATCTGGTGCAGTAAACTTTATGGAAGATTTATCCAATGAAGAAAAGAAAAAATCATTTTTAAAAGAAGCATTACTACTTAAAAAATCATTATCATTATGTAGGAGTATAGCTAGTGAAAATGAACGTCTTAAAGCAGCATTTTTTGAAGCAGTAAGAACAGTGATTGTAAAAGTCTCTTCAGATAAAAAGTTATCAATTCACCAGATAAACGAACAAATTACAAACTTACTTAATCAATCAATTAAAAGTACTGGGGTAATTAATGTAATAAATGTTAGTGAAGAAGTATCATTATTTGACCCTGAATTTTTAGATAAAGTACGTGCATTAGATTCATCTAATTTAACCGTTTCAATTTTAGAAAAATTACTCAATGATGAAGTAAAAGGTTATACTCGTAAAAATATTGTTAAATCAGAAGAGTTTTCAGATCTCTTAAAACAAACCATGAATAGCTATGTTAATGGTCATATCACTAATGATGAAGTTATTGAAGAATTAATAAAAATTGCAAAGCTTTTACAAGATGCACACAAAGAAGGGGAAGAATTGGGACTAACTGAAGAAGAATTGGCATTCTACAATGCAATTGCACTTCCAGAAAACATACATGATTTTTATGATGATGAAACATTAATTAAAATCACACATGAGTTAACTGAATCTTTAAGAAAAAGCAGGACAATTGATTGGCAGAAAAAAGAATCGGCAAGAGCCAATATGCGTAGAACTGTAAAAAGGCTTTTAAAGAAATATGATTATCCTCCAGAGAATATGAAGTTTGCATTAAAAAAAGTAATTGAACAATGTGAAGCATGGGCCGATATTGAAATTTAGGTGATTAAAAATGGCAAAAGAAAATAGTAGTGAAATAGGTTTTGAAAAACAGATTTGGAATGCTGCTGACGAACTTAGAGGGTCAATGGATGCAGCAGAATACAAACATGTAGTATTAGGATTAATTTTTCTAAAATATCTCTCAGATAAATTCGAAGAAAGATACCAAGAATTAGTTGATGAAGGGGATGGTTTTGAAGAAGATATTGATGAATACACTTGTGAAAACATATTCTTTGTTCCACCTGAAGCTAGATGGTCTGAAATAGCTAAAAAAGCAAACACTGCAGAAAATGGAGTAGCTATTGACAAAGCAATGAAAGCTATTGAAGATAGTAATAAATCACTTAAAGGAATATTACCTAAAAATTTTTCAAGACCAGAACTAGACAAGCAGAAATTAGGTGCTGTCATTGATATATTTACAAATATCCAAATGTCTGAAAAAGGAGATAAAAAAGATATTCTCGGTAGAACATATGAATATTGTTTGAGTATGTTTGCAGAAACTGAAGGTAAAAAGGCAGGAGAGTTTTATACACCAGCATGTGTTGTAAAAACATTAGTTGCAGTACTAAAACCATATGATGGGAGAGTATATGATCCATGTTGCGGATCTGGTGGTATGTTTGTACAATCAAAAAATTTCATTGACAACCATAGTGGAAATATAAATAATTTATCAATTTATGGTCAAGAATCCAATCCTACAACTTGGAAAATGGCTAAAATGAATTTAGCTATTCGTGGACTTGAAGCAGACCTTGGAGAACACCAAGCAGACACATTTCTAAATGACTTACACCCAACACTTAAAGCAGACTATGTAATGGCTAATCCACCATTTAATCTTAAAAAATGGGGACATGAACAATTACAAGATGATAGAAGATGGAAATATGGAATACCACCAAAAGGAAATGCGAACTTTGCATGGATGCAACATATGATACACCATTTATCACCAATAGGAAAAATTGGTCTTGTTTTAGCTAATGGATCCCTATCATCAACTACTTCTGGTGAAGGAAAAATCAGACAAGCTATTGTAGAAGATGATTTGGTAGAATGTATTGTTGCACTACCAACACAACTATTTTATACAACGGGAATACCAGTATGTCTATGGTTTTTAAATCGTAATAAAAAGCAAAAAGGAAAAACACTCTTTATCGATGCTCGTGAAATGGGAACAATGGTTTCAAGGAAATTACGTGAGCTAACTGATGAAGACATCAAGTTAATTGCTGATACATTTACTAAATTTGAAGAAGGAACACTTGAAGATGAAAAAGGATTCTGTAAAGTTAGTGATTTAGAAGAAATTAAAAAACATGATTATATTTTAACTCCTGGAAGATATGTTGGATTTAAACCTGAAGAAGATGATGGAATACCATTTGAAGAAAAGATGAAAACATTAACAACAGAGTTAGATGCTTTATTCAAGGAATCCAATGAACTTGAAGGTAAAATACGTCAAAGTCTAAAAGAAATAGGTTTTGAATTTTAAATTTAGCTATTGAAGGAGGAGTAAATTTGAGTTTAAAATGGAATTTTTATAAATTAGGAGAATTAATTGATTTAAGTACGGGAAAATTAGATTCAAATGCTGAAGAAAAAAATGGTTCTTATCCTTTTTTTACTTGTGCTCCAGATCCATTAAAAATTAATTCATATTCATTTAATCAAAAAGCTATATTGTTAGCAGGAAATAATGCTAATGGTAATTTTCATATTAATTATTATGAAGGAAAATTTGATGCATATCAGAGAACATATGTTATTGATGTATTAGATAAAGAAAGAATTAATTTAAAATTTTTATATTATGCATTAAAAATCTGTTTGAATGATTTCAAAAGAATGTCACAAGGAACATCAACACGTTTTTTAACTAGAGTGTTGGCCAAAACTAATTTTTTTGATCAATGTATGATTTTTTTAAAAAATTGTTACGTTGAGTTCTAATTGGTTTTTTGCGGATATTGATTGGCAGAAATCTTCTATGTCTTCCTTTTTGTTTTGTTTTTGATGTTTTATGTTGTATAGTCGTTTTAGATTGTATGCTACTGCTGTTAATGTGAGTCTTTGTTCTGTTTCTTTTTGTCCGATTACTATTTGTTGTTCTATGTGGTATTGTGTTTTTGTTACTCCTATTCCAGATTCTACTCCTCCTCTTTTCTTGTATTCTTCTTTATATTCTGGTGTTTCCATTTTTAGTTCCATTGCTTTTTGTAAGTGGTCTCCGTAGTCTGTGATTGTTCGGTGTGTTGTTTTTGATTTTATGCATTGTTTTTTCATATTGCAGTTTTTACAGGCATTGTAATTGGAGTATAATCGTTTAACTTTAGTTTTATTGTTATTGTGTTCTTTGTATTCTTTTTGGAAGTATAAGTATTGTTTGTTTGGGCATTGGAATGCGTCTTTTTCGTGTATGTATGTGAAGTGGTCTTTGTGGAACTTGTTTTTGTTTAATTTGTTTATTCTTTCTTTGGATTGTTTTCTTGTTGGTATTAAACCATCTATATTGTTTTTGTCTAGGTATGTGAGGCTTATTTGGTTTAAATAGATGCTGTCTGCACTTATATGTTTTGGTTTGGTTTCTATGTTTTTTATTGCTTTGTCTGCTATGTTTGGTAGTTCATAATGGTCTGTGGGGTTAGATACGACATTTAATGCGCAGATTAATTTGGAATCGTAATCGAATGCATTTTGAAGATTATAGGAAATTTCGAAGTTTCCTTTCTTATTTTTCATCCAGCGAGCTTCAATATCGTTTACAGGTATTGTATTCTGTCCAGTTAATGTGAATTGTGTTTCTATGTCATATAACAGTTCTAATTTCTCTGATGTTTCCATGTCTTTTTCGAGGATTTTTCTTGCAGGCTTGTGAAGCTTTTCCTGTTCTTTTTTACTCATTTCCACTCCATTAAAGTGTCTGATTAATATTTGAACTTCTTTTTTGCGTATTACATTATTGTTTGAATTATATGCTTTTTTAATAGTTCCATCAATGCAAACATGGTTAAAATCAGTTATTTTCCAGTCATAAGCTTTTTTTAATGTTTGTTTCAATAATTCCTCATAATATTTCCCATATTTTTCACGATACCTTCTAATTGTACGTGCTGACGGACATAAACCATCACAAACAAACTTATATACATCATGAAACATTACCATATCTCCAATAACACGAGAACTAGTAATATGATCAATAGTAGAATAAACCAAAAGTTTTAACATGGATTTAACAGGAAAACTGGCTCTACCAGTCTTTTTATCATCCTCAACAATTCCCAAATCATCATAAACCTCCTCAACAAAATCCACAACAAAACGAGAAATATGATCACTTGGAATATTAGAATATAAAGTCACAATACCCAATTTACTCTGATTAACATCAAAACTCTTCCTAACCATAAAAACAACAATCCTAACACTTTAATTCTTAATAATACTATGCAAAAACAACTATTTAAATATTTCCCTACTCAAAACCTTTAAAATAAAAAACAAAAAGAAAATATAAACCAAATACAAAAAATAAAAGAAAATAAAAGATTTTAATAAAAAATA
>OGWU01000737.1_pt1 | contig 20892 bp, 17 predicted proteins | sample 1576071 | NCBI WGS metagenome assembly OGWU01 (sample SAMEA3541582, study PRJEB24748) | human gut metagenome | biome: human gut; feature: human-associated habitat; material: faeces | place: China | collected 2012
GGCGCGTGCCGGCGGCACCTTCTTGGCGCCTGGCTTGGCCGGACGGACTGAGCCGCCACTCTGACGCGGCGAACGTTTTTTCACATTATTGGAGATAAAGATAAAGGTGGCGATGTAGAGCACGATCAGCGCGATCACCAGGAGCCACACCCAGTTGAAGCCCGCCTTCGCAGAATCCAGCGCAACGAGCGGCACCTCGTCGATGGCTTCATCGCCTTCGTAAATGCGCAGCACGCCAACTTCGTCGCCTTCGTTGATCGGCAGCTCAGCCTGATTGATCACAGCCTGGGAGCGATAGTTGGCGCTGTTCCCCTGAGAGGTGGTGATGGCATAATCTGCTGTGGCAGCGATGCGCACAGACTTGTCTTCGCCAAAATTGAGCGTCGTGACAACCTCGTCTTTACTGATGAGATCAACGATCGACGTGCTGTCGAGCCCGAGATTGAGCGCTTCCTGCATATCGGCGTAGGCGCCATCCTCTGTTTCAGCATCGATCATAGCACCGACGATGGTGCGATGACCCTGACTCAGGCTCGCTGCCAGATTGATCTCCTCACCGCGGCTGAGTCCCAGACCGATGGCCTGTGGCTCCACATTCTGCATGCCGTTGACATTGGTGACGGTGTCCTGGTTCATTTCGCTGTCCCAATCCAACGTTGGCTGGATCGCCAGCTCCACATATTTCGGCAGGCTGGATGCGTGCGCGGCGAGGATCGCCATATCGCGCGCCGTCGAGGTCTGGTCGTCGGCAGAACCGTAGCACGATGCGAACGTCGTGTCGCTCATGCCGAGCTCCTGCGCCTTGGCGTTCATCTCGTCGACAAACGCCGACTCAGAACCAGCCAGATGGTTGGCTGCAGCGATGGCTGCGTCGTTGGCATTGTAGATGATGATGCCCTGCAGAAGATCGTTGAGATTGATCTTTTCTCCCTTGCGCAGATAAAGACGATTGCCATTGTTGGCAGCTTCCGGAATCTCCGGCACAGTGACAGAATCGTTGAGATTTCCTTCCTCGATAATGAGGACAGCAGTCATCATCTGCACCAGTGTGCCTGGATCATAGGATTTGTCATAATTGTTCCCAAACAGAACCTGTTGGGTGTCGCCATCGATGATGGCATAGCTTGCCGCGCCAATTTCCGGCAGATCCTCTGTCAGAACATCGGCGGACGCTGCATTCGGCGCAAGTCCCAGGCACAATGCCAGGACCATGAGCGCCGCTAAAACTCTTTTTTTCATTAAACGCTCACTCCTTGTGATCAGACGGTTCGCATGATCGCTCAAATAATAAAGCTCATAATTACTTTCATTATATCTAAAAAATACCTCGACTGGCTAGTATATAGACGTTACAATTCGATAACAAACCGCCTGTTTCAGGAAAATTTCCATTTATTCCATCCATTACTCATAAAACCCTTGCAAAATTCCGTCGTGTCGTGTATTATAATATTCGTATCTGGGGGTATGGCGCAGTTGGGAGCGCGTCTGAATGGCATTCAGAAGGTCAGGGGTTCGAATCCCCTTATCTCCATCGTAGAAAACTCGTGGTTTTACCGCGAGTTTTTTTGTTTGCTCTGACGTTGCTTCGACACACACAAAAACACCGCAGGCGAAATGCTCTGCGGTATTTTTGTGTAAAGAATTATTCAGCAGCCTGGCCGCTGGTGATTGGCAGCACGGCGCCTTCAAAGTGATCGGTGATGAACTGTTTGCATTCATCGCTGGTGAGCACCTTCTTGATGACCTGAGTCTTTTCGCTGTTTTCTTCGCCTTCACGCACGGCGACGATGTTTGCGTAGGTCTGGGCAGCAAGGCTGTCGGCAGCTTCTACAACGAGGGCATCGTCAAATGCGAGGCCGGCGTCGAGGGCGTAGTTGCCGTTGACAACAGCGATGTCAACATCGGCAAGGGAGCGTGGGATCTGCGCAGCTTCGAGCTCAACGATTTCGAGGTTCTTTGGATTTTCTTCGATGTCGAGCTTGGTTGCGGTGATGTCAGCGCCATCTTTCAGAGTGATGAGGCCGTTTTCCTGCAGCAGCAGCAGCGCGCGTGCTTCGTTGGTGGTATCGTTTGGCACAGCAACCTGAGCGCCGTCTGGGATGGAGTCGAGGTTGTCAACTTTGTCAGAGAAGATGGCCATTGGTTCGTAGTGAACTTCGCAGGCAGCTACGAGATGGGTGCCATTTTCTTCGTTGAAGTTGTCGAGATATGGGCCATGCTGGAAGTAGTTGGCGTCAAGATCGCCAGCTTCCAGGGCGTTGTTAGGCTGTACATAGTCGGTGAATTCTACGACGTCAAGGGTGTAGCCTTCTTCTGCAAAAGCATCGGCAAACTGGTTGAGGATGACGGCGTGTGGGGATGGGGAAGCACCGATGGTGATGGTCTTATCGTCAGATGTGGTGCTTTCTGCAGCAGTGCTGGTTTCAGCAGCGGTGCTGGAAGCGGTTTCTGCAGTGTCACTGCCACCGCCGCAGCCAGCGAGCAGGCCGATAGCCAGTGTTGCAACAAGTGCGGATGCGAGCCATTTTCTTTTCTTCATAAATCATTCTCCTTATCTTTTTTAGAATTTCTATTTAGTCATTGATGCGCTTATCCGAGCGTTTGGCGATTCTGGAGCCAACAGACTGGATAATCTGCACCATAATCACTAACAATACAACAGTGATCAGCATCGTACCGCTGTCGTAGCGGTTGTAGCCGTAGCGGATGGCGATATCGCCCAGGCCGCCACCGCCGATGAAGCCGGCCATGGCGCTGTAGCCAAGGATCGTCGTCGCGCTTACGAGCACGCCGTTCAAAAGAGACGGCAGCGATTCCGGCAGGAGCACCTTCGTGACGATCTGCATGTTCGACGCGCCCATGGACTGCGCCGCTTCGATCACGCCGTGGTCAATTTCGAGGAGTGACTGCTCCACCATACGCGCCACAAACGGCGCCGCCGAAACAACCAGCGCCACGATCGCGGCCTTCGTGCCGATCGTCGTGCCGACGATCATGCGCGTGAACGGCTGGATCGTGATCATCAGGATCAGGAACGGCACAGAGCGCAGGATGTTGACAATGCCGCCAACGATCCAGTTGAGGCTCGCCATCGGGTGGATGCCGTTTTTGTCGCTCATCACAAGGAACACGCCCAGCGGAATCCCGATCAGGTAGCTGATCGCTGTGATCGCCACCGTCATGTAGATACTCTGCCATGTCCCTTCAGCAAGCATCGAAAGCATACCCGGTTCAAGCATCCTGGCTCACCTCCTCCACAGAAATGCCGCGGTCTTCCAGATAGCGCATCACGCGCGCCGATTCCATCACATCTGCCACCTGCACCACTAGCTCGCCGAACGTATCGCCCTCGATCGAGCGCAGATCTGCGTGGATGATGTTGACAGCAATGTGCAGATCCAGGATCATCTGCGCGATCACCGGCTCCAGTGCGTGGCTGCCATTGTAGACAATGCGCAGGAAACGCCCCTCGCCAGGACGATAGCTCACAGGGTCCTCGTCCTCGCGGTAGACAAGCATGCGTGTCGCGTCTGTCTTTGGATGGGTGAAGATCTCCGTCACCGAGCCCACCTCAACAATGCGGTGGTTCGCGATGACTGCCACACGCTGGCAGACCTCCTCCACCACGCTCATCTCGTGGGTGATGATCACAACCGTGATCCCCATTTCCTGGTTCAACCGCTTGAGCAGCGCCAGGATCGACGCCGTCGTCTGCGGGTCAAGCGCCGAGGTTGCCTCGTCGCAAAGGAGCACCTTCGGATTCGTCGCCAGCGCGCGGGCAATCGCCACGCGTTGCTTCTGACCGCCGGAAAGCTGCACCGGATAGGCATTCGCCCGTTCCGAGAGCCCCACGATCTCCAAAAGCTCCAGCGCACGTTTCTGCGCCTCGTCCTTCTTCACGCCAGCGATCTCCAGCGGGAAGCAGACATTTTCCAGCGCCGTGCGCTGCATCAGCAGATTGAACTGCTGGAAGATCATGCCCATCTGCTGGCGCACCTGGCGCAGCTCCTTTTCCGGCAAGCTGCCCAGATCGCGACCATCAAAGATCACGCTGCCGCTTGACGGCTTTTCAAGGAAGTTGATACAGCGCACCAGCGTACTCTTGCCAGCGCCGGAAAGCCCGATAATGCCGAAAAACTCTCCTTCCCTGATGCCGAGATCGATCCCTTCCAGGGCAACCACATCCCGGCCCTTGATCTTAAAGACCTTGTGCAGGTCCTTGATTTGTATGAGGTCCTTCGCCTCTTGCATAAACGTCCCCCTCTTTTATTTCTTATTTCGTGGCTGACGCGGCGTAAGCTCCGCCAGATCATACGGTGTTCCCGGATAAACAATGTGGTTCATCCAGTTTGAGAACAGCAAATTCGCATGACCCCGCCAGCGCACAATCGGTGCAAGATTTGGATCGTCTCCCGGAAAATAATTGTGCGGGAACGGCACATTATCCAGCCCCTTTTTCACATCGCGTTCATATTCCTCCGCCAGTGTCAGCGGATCGTATTCAATATGACCGCTCGAAAAATAATGGCGCTGATCGATCGTCGTCGTCAGAAGCGGTCCCGCCTCATCGCTTTGCGCCAGCACCTTCAGATCCGGGCAGGCGACAATATCTGCCGCGCGATTCTCCGTGTGACGAGAATGCGGGCAATAGAACATATCGTCGAAGCCGCGGGTGATGTCGCGGTCGCGAATCAGCCGATGCTCAAACACGCCAAAGAGCTTTTCATCCAGGATGTGTTTTTTGATCCCATAGTAGTAGTAGAACGCCGCCTGACTCGCCCAGCAAATGAAAAAGCTCGAGTAGACATTCGTGTTGCAGAACTCAAACACCTCGCAGAGCTCCTCCCAGTAGTCCACCTCTTCAAAATCCAGCATCTCCACCGGCGCCCCAGTGACAATAAAGCCATCGTAGCGGCGGTCCTTGATATCGCTGAACGGATGGTAGAACTTCAACAAATGATCCTGCGGCGTGTTCTTGCTCTTGTGATTCGTTGGCATCACAAGATCAATATCCACCTGCAGCGGCGTGTTCCCGATCAGCCGCAAAAACTGCGTTTCCGTGGCAATCTTTTTTGGCATCAGGTTCAACAGCCCAATATGCAGCGGACGAATGTCCTGGGTGCGGGCGCGCTCCTCATGCATCACAGGGATAAATTCCTGCTTCAACGTCTCCGTAGCCGGAAGATCCACAGGGATGATAACAGGCATAGCGTCCTCCTTCCTTCTTTAGTTCACACGCGGGCTTCCCCGCTTACACCAGAAAGGAACTCAGACCTGTGCCAGCGCCTGTTCGATATCTGCAATGATATCGTTGATGTCCTCGATACCCACGCTGAAACGGATCAGGTTTGGACGCACGCCCGCCTTAACCAGCGCTTCGTCGTCCAACTGACGGTGCGTCGTGCTCGCAGGATGCAGCATATGGCTGCGCAGATCGCCAACGTGCGTTACCAGCGTCGTCAGCTTCACACTGTCGATCACCTTTTTCGCCGCAGCGCTGCCGCCCTTCGGCCCAAACGCCACAACCCCCGAGCAACCATTTGGCAGATATTTCTGCGCCAGCTCATAATTTGGATCGCTTTCAAGCCCAGGATAGCTTACCCATTCCACCTTCTCGTGCTGGGAAAGATATTTCGCAACAGCCAGCGCATTTTCGCTGTGACGCTGCATACGCACAGCCAGCGTTTCGCAGCCAAGGTTGATCAGGAATGCATTGAACGGACTCATCGTCGCGCCAATATCGCGCAGAAGCCCAGCGCGCGCCTTCGCAATGAACGCAGCGTTGCCAAAAGCTTCCGTATAGACCAGACCATGATAGTCCAGATCCGGCGTCGTCAGCTCAGGATATTTGCCATTGTCCCAGTTGAAATTGCCGCCATCAACAAGCACCCCGCCCACGCAGGTCGCATGGCCATCCAGATACTTCGTTGCAGAATGGACCACAATGTTCGCGCCAAATTCGATCGGGCGGCAGAGATAAGGCGTAGGGAACGTATTGTCCACGATCAGCGGCACATCCGCCCACTTCGCCAGCGTGCTCATCTTGTCCAGATCCAGCACATCCAGCGCAGGATTGCCCAGCATTTCGCTGAAAATGCAGCGTGTTTCCGGACGGATGTACCTTTTCATCTCCTCCAGCGAAAGCGTTGGCTCAATAAATGTCACCTCAATCCCCATGCGTGGCAGCACACTCCCAAGGAGCGTATGCGTTCCGCCATAGAGATTGCTCAAAGCCAGCACATGCTGACCAGCGCGCGTGATATTGATGATCGAAAACAGCGTCGCCGCCTGACCAGAAGAGGTCGTCAGCGCACCAACACCGCCCTCCATCAGAGCAATCTTCTCCTCCAGCCAGGAGAGAGACGGATTACCAAGACGCGTGTACATCGGCGTACCCTGCTTCAGGTCAAACACATCCGCCAATTCATCTGCACTGTCGTATTTGAATGTCGTCGACTGCACAATCGGCATCGTGCGGCACTCAGCATTGCCAGGAATATACCCACCCTGAATGCACTGCGTCGCCACAGACGTGTTCTTCAATTCTTCATTGTTCATCGGAATACCTTCTTTCTGAATAATTTCTCATAAAAACAAAATAACCATTTCCGGCAGGAAATGGTGTACGATATCGATCACTTATCTGCCAGACATTGTCTGCTGGATTTAGCACATCACCACAAAGGCTGTTGCCGGGCTTCACTGGGCCAGTTCCCTCCGCCGCTCTTGATAAATGTTATTTTGTTAGAACAAGTATAGAGGATAATCCGAGGAAAGTAAAGGGAAATGTGCCAAACTTAGATAAATCCCGCTTATATTTATGCACGCGCACAAAGTCACGCCGCGCTCCCAACTACCCCTCATGCCCGCTCCAACTCATGCCGCGTCAGCTGCTCATAGTGCTTATAGAGTGCGCCAAAGCGGTAGCGATAATTCCGCTTCCACGGCTTCGCTTTCCCGCAGAAATGGAGGATCGCCGTGTGCGCCATCACCCAGTCCATATCAACCTCACCCCCAGAGGTCACAAAATAGCCGTGATAATCCCGCGCGTCGTAGTTCCAGCGCACATCCGAAAGCGGCAGCACACGATCGCCAAAAAGTGCATTCAGCATGTCCTGATCCGGCAGGATGAGCGTGTTCATATGCGCTGCGGCGTAGTCGAACAATTCCTGCGGCACGATCTCCCGACGGCAGCGTGCGAGATCCATGAGCAGCACGCCGGAATTAAAATAATCGTTCTCCACGCCCAGCCGCACACGGTTCACACTCGAAACCAGCTCCGTTTTCCCTGTGTGCGCACAGGCTGCAAAAAGATGGCCGTCCAGCGCCGTCTCCCAGAGCGGACGCAGCGGATTGATCACGAGAATATCCGGATCGAGATAGAGAACGCGCTCCACTTCCGGCGGCAGGAGATGACCAGCCAAGAGCCGGTAATACATTTCCTGGGGATATTGTTTCGTCACCGGCGCTTCGGCGAAAAGCGATTCATCCACCGCTACCGGCGTAAATTTCCAGCCATAAGCATCACAGCGCCGCGCGATCTCATCCAGCTCCGACCGCGAAAGCGAACGATGCATCAGATAAACACAAAAATCCTCGTCCTGATTGTTCAGACGAATCGATGTCAGCACCACATGAAGCCGCGGCAGATAGTTTGCGTCGAGGGTAAAAAGTAAATTGATCCTGTTCATTTTGCCCGCATCCATCCTTTCTCTTCTCTAAAGATAGCATAATATTTTTTTCCAGCCTGCATACCATCATAAAATAAAAAGGTATTGAGTAAAGCGACGCAAAAGCGGCGAATTGCTCAATACCCACCTCCATTACTCATTAATCATTACTCATTTTTCATTGCGCGCGAAGTGTAGAGCGCTAGCGATTCAAAATCTCCATAAATTTCTTCCCAGTGATCGTCTCCTTCTGATAGAGATATTCTGACAGCTCGCGCAGCTTGTCGCGGTTTTCCAGGAGGATCTTGCCCGCTTTGTCGTGCTCGCGCTGCACCAGTGCAACCACCTGCTCGTCAATCTTCGTCTGGGTTTCCGCCGAGCAGGCCAGCGACGCATCGCCGCCAAGATACTGGTTCGTCACTGTTTCCAGCGCCACCATGCCAAAATCCTTGCTCATCCCATAGCGGCTGATCATCGCGCGCGCCAGCTTCGTCGCCTGCTCAATATCGTTCGCTGCTCCCGTAGAGATCGTCCCCAGCATAACCTCCTCCGCAGCGCGGCCGCCTGTCAGCGTGGCGATCTTGTTCTCCAACTCCTCCTTCGTCATGATGTATCGCTCATCCTCATCCACCTGCATCGTGTAGCCCAAAGCCCCAGACGTGCGCGGAATGATCGTGATTTTCTGCACCGGCGCCGAGTGCGACTGCAGCGCCGCAACCAGCGCATGACCAATCTCGTGGATCGCCACGGTCCATTTTTCGTTGTCCGAAAGGATCGCGTTCTTTTTCTGGTAGCCCGCAATGACCACTTCAATGCTCTCCTCCAGATCCGCCTGCGTCGCAAATTTGCGCCCATCGCGCACCGCGCGCAGCGCTGCCTCGTTGACAATATTCGCCAGCTCCGCACCACTCGCACCACTCGCCATGCGGGCGATCTTGTTGAAATCCACTTCGTGCGCAACCTTCACCTTGCGCGCATGCACCTTGAGGATTTCTTCGCGGCCCTTCAGATCCGGCAGTTCCACCGGCACGCGGCGGTCAAAACGACCCGGACGCGTCAGCGCAGGGTCCAGCGATTCCGGACGGTTCGTCGCCGCCAGAATGATCACGCCGCTGTTGTCCTCAAAGCCATCCATCTCTGTGAGCAGCTGATTCAGCGTCTGCTCGCGCTCATCGTTGCCGCCAAAATTGCCCGCATTGCGCTTCTGGCCGATCGCATCGATCTCGTCGATAAAGACAATGCACGGCGCCTTTTCCTTCGCCTGCTTAAAGAGATCGCGTACCTTCGACGCGCCCATGCCGACGAACATCTCGACAAATTCCGAGCCGCTCATCGAGAAAAACGGCACATTCGATTCGCCAGCGACAGCTTTCGCCAGCATCGTTTTCCCCGTCCCAGGAGGGCCCACCAAAAGCACACCCTTTGGCATCGACGCGCCAATCTCCTTGTACTTCGACGGATTGTGCAGATAATCCACAATCTCCTGCAGATTTTCCTTCGCTTCGTCCTCGCCAGCGACATCCGCAAAGCGGATCCCCTCCGAGGATTTCACATAGACCTTCGCATTCGACTTGCCCATGCCAAACATCATCGAATTCGCGCCGCCAGCATTTTTCATCAAGCGCTTGCTCATCCACTGACCCAGCGCAAAGAAGATCAACAGCGGAATCCCCCAGCTCACAATAAAGCTCATCAGCGGGCTCATCTGCTCCACAATATCCGAAGAAAATTTCGCGCCGCTGTCGTAAAGCCGCTGTGTCAGCTGCGGATCGTCCATGATCCCCGTCTTATAGATCTTGCTCTCATCCTTATTCGTGAAAACAATCTGGTTTTGCTCCACCTCCACCTTGCCAATCTCGTGCTTTTCCGTCATCTGCATGAACGTGCCATAGTCCACCTCCTGCACCTGACGCTCCGTCAGATACGGCATCGCAAACATATTCAGCAACAACAGCACGATCAGCACAATCCCGTAGTAGAAATACATCGGCCGCTTCGGATTTTTTACCTCATTCATCTTTGTTCCTTTCTTCCTCATACTGCATATCCAGCGCCGTCGCCGTCGCCAGAAGCGCATAGCGCATCGCCAGCGCCGCAAAATCGATCGCATATTCCGCATAGAGTGCCGCTTCGTCGCTCTTCGACGCACCGCCAGCCACAGCCGACCAGTTCGTCTTCAGCGAATCGTGCAGAATATCCGCCGCCCTGCGGCAATATTCCAGCTGCACCTGCGACAGCTGCTGACCCGTCAGAAAACGCATCGCCTTCGCACGGTTTTTCAGCTCCACGATCACATCCGCCCATTCTGCCTCCAGATGCGCGCGCGCCCTGCGCACCTCATCCGGATCCGCACTCTCAAGCTCCGCAATATGTCGCTGCATCAGCGCCGCCTTTTCCGCCAGATCCTCCAGCTTCGCTGAAAATAATCCAATATTTTGTTCCATAGGTGAAAACCTCCTTTATACCCACCGTTATACCACCAATTCCCGCCGCGCACCACTGCCAAAATCTCCCATCTGTCCTGACACATCCACCAATCCGTCAAATTTTTTGACAAACCACCCCAACTGTAAAACAAAATTTCTCCGCAACCCCACGTAGCGCAAACGCAACCATCAGTTTCTGGTAAAATCGCCTGAAAAAGTTTATCCTTATAATGAAAACCGTGCTACAATAAAAGCAAACCAAACGGAGGCGATCACATGACATTGGGAGAAAAGATCCGCACCCTGCGCAAAAAAGCCGGACTCTCGCAGGAAGCCCTCGCCGAAAAGCTCGGTGTTTCCAGACAGGCCGTCAGCAAATGGGAAAACGACAACGGCATGCCCGAAACAGAAAAACTTATCACCATGGCCAAACTCTTCGACACCAGCCTAGACGATCTCATCGGCGAAGAAAAGTCCGCGCCAACATCCTCCACCGCCGAAAGCAGCACACAAACGCATATCGACCACGCCGCCGTCACCCTTGACGTCGCCCGGAGCTTTCTCGATTACCAAAGCCATCGCCTGCAGCGCGTCGCGTTGGCTGCACTGCTCATCATCGGCAGCTCGGCGCTGGCGTTCAGCAGTTTTTCTGGCATCATCATGCTTCTCTGGATGCTCATCATCATCGTCGCCGTCGCCCAGCTCATCCTCGCTTATGCCATTGCCGATCCCTACCGCGCTCTGCGCCACACGCCGCTCGCCCTCACCCCAGACGCGCGCACCGAACTCACCGGCCGTTTCACCGACGAACAGCCAAAACTGCAGCGTCTGCTTTTCTGCGGCATTTTCCTCGTCGGCGTAGGCTTCTGCCTGGCGCCACTCCTCGCGACAAACGATCAACCGCTTACCGACGATCTCATTTTCGCCGGTGGCATGATCTTCGCCGGCGCCGGTGCCTACCTCTGCATCTACACCGGCGGCCTTCTGCGCACCTATCGCCAATTGCTCGAAACAGAACCCCTCACAAAGGAGTGACCACTCATGAAACGCATTTTTCTCCTCATTCCCCTGCTCTTTGCCCTCCTCGCATTCGCCGGCTGCAGCAGCGCAGATGACAGCGACATCTCTGCCAGCGATCTCGAAAAAGCCCAGGCCATCGCCGTCATCGATCCGAGCGGCACCACCCTCCAGACCATCACCGACCAAAGCGCCATCAAAGACTTCGTCGCCGCCCTCGACGTCGACCACTGGGAGCTTATCGATCTCCCAGCCGGCGCTAAGGAAGTCGGCCAGTTCGGCCTCTCCCAGGAAAAAACCATCCACTTCGGTGAAAAAGAGCACGACGATACCCTCTACGACGTCGCTCAGCTCACCCTCTACGACACCAAAACCCTCCGCACTCATCTCCTCGGCTTCAATTTTGACTTCGCTCTGCCAGATGACGCTTACGAATATCTCGCAGCGTATTTTGCGTAGATCATACAGTAAAAGCAGTGTCAACCGCGTTTAACTAACGCCAATTGACACTGCTTTTATTTTCCTGCGTTGTCTTTTCCAGTAATCTGTCATGCGAAATATTTGCGCATTAACAACAGGTTCTATCAGCAAACCTCAATCTCATTTGTGCGCTGAACACGCAGCTTCCAATTTGCAGAAACTGTTTGCAGATCGACCAGTCTGTGATACAGTCCGTTTTCTTTCATTAATTTCTCGTGCGTTCCGTTTTCAACCACAGTACCATCCGCCAGGACAACAATATTATCGGCAGCTTCCACCGTTCTCATTCTATGGGCGATGATAAGAACTGTCTTTCCTCTTACCAACCGAGATATTGCGTTTTGAATTTCAGTTTCGTTATCTACATCAAGAGAAGCAGTGGCTTCGTCCAGAAGAATGACTGGTGCATCCTTCAACAGAGCTCGGGCAATAGAGAGCCGCTGACGCTCACCGCCAGAAAGCGTGGCTCCGTTTTCACCGATCACCGTCTGATAGCCGTCGGGGAGTTTTGAAATAAATTCATCACACTGCGCCGCTTTTGCCGCAGCAACCACCTCCTCGTCCGTAGCATCTTTTTTACCGATGCGAATATTTTCCATGATGGTGTTGTTAAACAGCACAACATCCTGAAAAACAATGGAGAAATTTTTCATCAGGGCGGTTGAATTAAGCGGAGCAATATCGGTTCCGCCCAAAAGGATTCTGCCGCCATCCAGAGGATAAAATTTGGCTGCCAGCTTTGCAACTGTGCTTTTACCACCGCCGGACGGACCGACTAACGCTGTGACCTGCCCCTGCTTAGCAGTAAACGAAACATCCCGCAGTACCGGCTTGTCCTTTTCGTAAGAAAACCGAACATGATCGAAAGTAATATCATATCCGTTTGTGTGAACTTTCTTTTCGCCAGTTTCTTCCGGATATTCTTCTATTTCTTTCAGGCGATTCACCTGAAGCTGTACCGAAAACAGCTCCGCCATATTTGCCATCGCTCCGGAAAGCGGATCATACAGTCGAGAGGCCGCAATCAAGAATAGGATATACGTAAACAGAGTCGCATCCTCACTTACAACAAGGCTGTTGCCTACCACAATCACCGTTGCCAGACCAAGCCGCAAAAACATTTGCCCTGTGGCCAGCAAGCTCGCCGTTGTCGTTTCAGAAAAAATCTGCGCCCTTTCCGCAGCATCCATTTTTGCGTCCAGCTTGCGGAGATACGTTTCCTCTTGATTGCAGGCTTTTATATCCTGCACGGTTTCCAAACATTCCTGAATGCCTTCGGCCAATTCCAGTCTGGCGTTCATGTGTTTCTGGCCAAGTTTTTCTTGCCATTTCCGTGATAGAATGACGATTGCAAATGAAATCGGAGCTACCCACAGAAGAGCCAGGCCCATTTTCCAGTTGAAAATCAGCAGACCGATACAAACGATTCCTGTAGAGATAACTGCGCCAAAAAATTGCGGGACCGTATGGGAAAATGCGTGTTCAAAATTTGCACAGTCGCCCATGATTGTGCTTGTCAGATCAGCAAGATCGCGCTGATGAAAAAAGGTTAACGGAAGCGTGCGCAATTTTTCCGCAAGTCCGATGCGCCGTCTTGCACTTTCCTCATACGTTCCGAGATACGCTGCAGTGTACTGACAATAGTGGAATATAAAAACAACAGCCAAGATCCCAAATCCAATCACAGTGTAAAAAGCAGTGCTGATCTCTGGGGCGCACGTTCCCAGAGCAGGTGCAAGAAACTGATTGAGTACATTAGCCAGAAGAACAACAGGAAACATCAGGCTGATATTTGCCAACACCGAATAGACAATCCCTTTTAACAGATCTTTTGCGCCTTGATCGCTTAACGCATACTTCTTTTTCAGCGTTTTAATCATGCTGCACGTCCTCCTTTCGGATTTTCCACGCGATCTGCTTCTGATACGCCTGCCACATGGATGAATAAATGCCATCTGATGCCAGCAGTTCTTCGTGGTTTCCCCGCTCTGCGATCTGTCCGTCCTTAAATACCAGGATGAGATCTGCGTCTTGAATCGTCGAGAGCCTGTGAGCAATCATCAGAACCGTTTTATTTTTCGTCAGCCGCTCAAAGGCAAGCTGTATTTGATGTTCGTTTTCTGCGTCTGCAAATGCTGTGGCTTCATCCAGCACGATAATTGGAGCATCCTTCAAAATCGCCCTCGCAAGCGCAATCCTCTGATTCTCGCCACCGGAAAGATAAGTGCCGCCCGTTCCAACGAGCGTGTCGAGTCCATTCGGAAGCCGATCGATAATATCTCTGCACTGTGCATCGTCGACCGCTCTCAGAACTTCTTCGCTGCCAGCATCCGGACGAGCTGCTTTTATGTTATTCAGCAATGTATCTTTGAACAGGCAGGTATTCTGAAATACGAAAGCAACCCTTTTCATCAATTCCTGTTTCTCAATATCGCGCACGTCCACACCGCCAATAGCAACGGAACCTGACTGAACATCATAAAACCGGGGAATAAGGCTTGCTGCCGTACTTTTGCCGCTGCCGGAGGCACCGACGAGCGCAACCGTTTTTCCTGCCGGAACCTCAAAACTGATATGGTCTAAGGTTTTCTCTTTGGCACCGGGATAAGAAAAAGATACGTCCGAAAATACAATCGAAGCATCTACCGGGAGCATAGGATGTTCTGGCTCTTTTAATGGTTTTTCCTGCAAAATTTCGTCCACTCGGCTGACTGCGCTTTTGGCCGCCATAAGCTGCTCACTGGCAAACATAATCCGGTTCATCATTGTTGCACAGACGGGAGTAAACAAGCTATAAAACAGAAAATCCAGCACAACATTTTCATAAGTCATCCGTCCGCTGACCCCGGATAAAATAAACATGGCAGCCGGAATAAGCAGAACATAGGTGCTGTTCAATGTTACTGTAAATCCAGTAAGAGGAATACGGCATTTTAAGGCATACCCAGAAGCAAATTTCTCATATTCTTCTATTGCAGCGTGAAAATTTTTGAAGGAATAAACAGTCTGCTGAAATACTTTCACTACAGGAATGCCGCGAATATATTCCACAGCCTCCTTATTCATTGTTTCCAGCGCCGTCATATACTTACACATAAACTGCGCGTTATCTCCGCCCATCATCCGTTTCAGAAAAAGGACACTGATCCCCATAGGTATCAGGCAGCAAATACCCAGCCGCCAATCAAAAAGAAAAATCAAAATCATGACAGCGACAGGCATAACAATGGCTCCAGTCAGATCTGGCAACTGATGGGCCAGAAACCCTTCTGTCAGTCCCGCATTGTCATCAATGATCTTTCGCAGCCGCCCACTTGCATTTTGGCTGAAATATCCCAGTGGCAGCGTGACAATATGATGGATTGCCTTTTTTCGCATATTGGTTGCTGTGCGAAATGCCGCCAGATGCGTGCAGTTCAGCGCGATAAAATAAACAAAAATACTCGCTGCCGAAAATCCAGCTGCCATCCACGCATAATGAGCACTTTCCGTTGCAAGAGATATATCCCCGGCAGTAAAAGCCCCGAGCAAGTCACGAACAACAAGCCAAATACAAACAAAAGGCAACATAGATAAAATGGTGCTGATCCCCGAGAGTACGCAACCCAAAACAGTCAACGCATGATAGTTCCCAGCATATTCAAACATGCTGGATAATTCTCCGTTTCTCTGCTTCTCCATAAGCAAGGCTCCTTTCACAATAAAAGACAGGATAGCAAGTGCCCTCCCATCTCTTATCATAGGATCATTCAGCTTTTCCTGCCTCTCCATTCCTGACGTATCTATCCAATCAGACAGCTGAATGCTGCATCAGGCAGTCGTAGAGACGATCAAGATTTTCTGCAACAGAGAAGGCTTCTACTGCGCCGCCATTTTCGAGATAAAGCACACGATGACAAGTCATAGCAACGAATTCGTAGTCGTGCGTAATAATAAAAAGTGTCCGCCCTGTAGCAGCAAGAGATTTAAGGTGATTTGAAATGCGCTGCATGTTACGAAAATCGAGTCCACTCGTCGGTTCATCGAGGATTAGAATCGGTGTGTCGATGAGGTCGGAAACCGCGAGGGTAAGACGTTGCTTCTGCCCGCCGGAGAGCGTCGCCGGATGTACTTCTTTCAACGATTCCAGCCCATAGAGCGCCAGCAGTTCATCATACGCTTCGTCAGTGAACCGGCTGCCTCCATTTATCCGCAGTTCATCCATCACGCTGTCAGCAAAAAGTTGACAATCTGTATTCTGCATGACAAAATAAGCAGCTTTTCGCCGTACACGCCGAGGCACGATATTTCCGCCGAAACGAATCACACCATCCCTCTCTTTCGCGATACCACAGAGCAAATGAGCAAGGGTCGTTTTTCCAACACCGTTATGGCCGCAAACAGCGACAATTTCCCCGGAATATGCCGTAAACGACAATCCCGAAAACACCTCACGCTTTCGATAGGAGAAACGCAGATGCTCTACCTCAAACGAAGGCAAAGCAGCAGGAACAGGCAGCGCTTCGGTCGTAACACGTGAGAGATCAGCAGCACGGATCCCCTTCGCGCGTCGCTTTTCCTCGCTCATCGCCAGAAATGCCGTCGGCGTCCATGTTTCGCTGATGCGTCCATCTTGCATATAAATAAAACGATCAGCCAGCTCCGTGAGATAATAGAGCCGATGTTCCGCCACAATGAGGGTATGTCCACTCGCCTTGAGGCGTGCCATAAGAACACGCAGCGCTTCTACCGAAGCCATATCGAGATTGGCCGAAGGCTCATCAAACACATATACGCGTGGTTCAGTAGCATTCACTGACGCGATGGCAATCTTCTGCTTTTCACCGCTCGACATCGGATAGATCTGCTGACCTCGCAGTTGCTCCCCATTTATTGCCACCAACGCCTCATTGACACGGGCAATGATGTCATCACGAGGCAGGCCAGAATTTTCACAGCCAAAAGCAATCTCATCTTCAGTAATGCTGGCGAAAAACTGGCTCTTCGGATCCTGAAAGATCGATCCTACCTGATTACCAATCTCATAGATTGGGCGATCCCGCAGTGGTTCGCCAAAAAGCAGCACCTCTCCTTCTGCCGTTCCTTCATAGAACTGCTCAGCCAATCCGTTCAAAAGCCGCGTCAGCGTTGTCTTGCCACAGCCACTTGCACCAGTGAGCACAATGCATTCACCACAGCCCACCTCGAGATCAATATGCGAAAGGCTTTCATGCGCCGCCCCAGAATAGCGAAAGCTCACATTGTGCAACGCAATTGCAGGAGTTTTTGTCATCGAATCACCGTCCATTCAAAAACGAAATACGCCAGGGACACCGCAAACGCAAGTACACACGCCAAGCCATCGGCGTATCCAAAAACGATCTCTCGGCGACAGGTGTGCGGGCATGGATTTGAAATGCCGCGACTTTCTGCCGACGCAGCAAGCTCTTCGGCAATGCGCGATGCACGAAAGATCACCGGCGTAATCACATACTCTGCCGTGCGCAGTGGATGTCGCAGACTGAGTAATCCACGCAGATAAAGCGCCGCGAAAACATCACGAAACTCGCCTTTCACCGTCGGGAAAAAGCGCAACATAAAAGTCGTCGGCAGCGCGATGCCGCTCGGTGCGTGAATCTTTTTAAACACAGCAACGACCTCACCTGGTGGCATACCAATGATAGGATGTGCTGCCATTACCATCATGAGAATGCGCAGCACCATAAACAAAAACATCTCTGGCATCAGAAACGTCAGACCTTCGCCATCACTGATAACACGCAACAATGCAAAAACCGCGCAGGCGACAAGATATCTTACCGCCGCGCGGCCAAGGCCCTGGATCGTAATGTAGAATGCCAACAGCACCAGTAAAGAATCGATGACAAGATCGTTCGTCAGCACCGCCACCAGCACCATCACGCAACACACGACAAAAAGCTTTGTACGAAAATCAAAATGCACTGGCTTCATTTTAGCGCACCACGCCGCTCTTGCGGAAATGTTTGACCACGAGCTTGTTGCTGAACCAGCAGCCCAAAATAGCCAAAAGCGCCGTCACAACAAGACTCAGCAGCACCCATTTAGGATCGGTATAATACATTGTCTGCATATCCACCTGTGCTTCGCTGACACCAGTGGCTATAAAAGCATCGCGGAAGAACCAGATTTCCCACATGCCGTGGGCCGCGCGCCAAAGACAGCAAATGACCCATGAGATCGTTACCCGCTTAATATCGCGATAAGCATCTTTTCCGATCATCGCAAGCTCAGCAATGATCGCGCCGCCAACGAACCACGGAATCATGAACGGCCCCATCATCAAGCCGGAAACCACTGCCCACATCAGATTGAGCACCAACGCCGGACCATGCTTGCCCACCTTCATGCACATGTACACGTAAAATGGTGCCAGGATCACCGCAGCACCAGCTGCGTTAAACAGCATCGTATAGAACATAAATGCACCAGTAAGCATCGAGTAGGCCATAAATACGACAAAAATAATCGCACAGAAAATGCCAATGGTTGCCGCATCCTTGACAGTGAAACCAGTTGTTTTTACACTCATACAAATATCCTCCTTCGCCCCAGTCGTCTGTCTGCACGCCAGGTAAAATCGATCAGCAATGCATCTGTGCATTCTGACTGAGGATATTGTAAGCCTTGTCAAACTTCTTTGCCTCCCCATTCAGGTCCCGCGCTATCCATTTGGACACACTTGCGAAACTCCGTCGGAGAAAGTCCATAGGCTTTTTTAAACGCCGTAGTGAATTTGTTTGGATTTTCGTAACCGATGCGCCCAGCAATCTCCGTAACGTTAAGCGTTGTTCTCAGAAGCAACTGTTGCGCCGTCTCCAAGCGATACTGTTTGAGATAAGCGTAAACCGATGTACCAAACACTCCGCGAAATCCCTTTTTCAGCGCAGTCTCCGAAAGGCCAAAGCGCTCTGCCAACTGAGTAAGCGTATAATGTCGCGTCAGATCTTCAGTGATCAGCGCCGCCACACTTTTCACCTGATCCACCTGCTTGCGGCTGAAATATTCTGTCTGCTGTACATTCTCCGCTGTATCAAGATCGCTCAGGAAAAGCAACAGCTCCATCGTTTTTAACAGTCGATATCCAGGCTTTCGCCACGCCCGTGCATGATAAAGCTCTGAAAAAATATGCTCGATCGACGCATCAGCACGCATAATGAAACAACGATTAACGTCACAGATCGTGTGACGCAAACCAGCAAGATCAATGCCCAGAAGCGCCATCATCTCACGCACCACAGGATCAAGCGCATCAATACAAACAATCACACTGATACCATGATAGTGACGCAGTGGAAATTCCGTATGAGCTTTGCGTTTTGAAAGCGTACCAATAGCAAGGTCACCACTTGACATATAACAGCAGCTGTTTTCGCCGAAATCGCATTCAAAACGTCCGACTCGGCAATGATTAATCTCAATCACATTTTTCGCTGTCGGCTGGTGCTGATTACAATAGGCCAGATGCAGATCATTGTAAATAAGTTCAATTCCACCTAACACCTGATACACCGTGATCCGTCCTGTGCCCGTCTCATTGGAGAGCTCATAAACCTTTCCTCCAACCGCTTCCTCGTCCGCCTGTTCTTCCAGCGCACCATACAAACCCGTATGCACCGCCGTCTGCACCAGCGATGGCTGCGCCAGTTGAGTAAATACTTCGCTAATGATCTGCTGTGATTCCTGCTCCGTCATTCTTTCCGCCTCCTGTTCGCTTTTGCTAACAGAAAGCATAGCACAACTGTATGCCAATTGTCCACAAGCAAGCACAAATCCTCCGCACCCACCTCCTCGGGTTCGATTTCGATTTCACTCTGCCAGATGACGCCTACGAATATCACGCAGCGTATTTTGCGTAGAGCAGCGCTCGCCATACAAAACTTCTGCACAAATGTACCAAACATTTCAATGAACCAGCCAACAACACAAAAGCAGCCTGTCAGCGGATTGTCTCCTGCCGATAGGCTGCTCTTTCATTTACGTCAATCATTCCTCGTCCCAGATGCACACGTTATTTGCGTAGGCATCTTCTTCGGGCACCATATAGTAGTAGATTTTCTCCATCGCTTCGCGCACGCTTTCGCGCGCGGGATCGCTCGTGAGGACCCAGTAATGCTCGCCGAAAACGTGAGCTTCGGTGCAAGTGCGCACGAAACCAAGGCGTTCGTAGAAACGCTGGCGGCGTTCTCTGGTGGCGCGGTCGTCATCATCGAGGGCGTCGTCGACGGCTTCGATCTCAAGCATAATGGCGGGATAGAGATCCTTTGCTTCCATGATCGCCGAAAGGAAACGCGAGCCCAGTCCTTCGCCGCGGTGGCTGGCGACGACGGCGAGATAATCCATGAGCACTGGCGTGCCTGCTGTGCAGGTGCAAGCGTAGGCAAGCAGTGCCCCGGTTTCGTCGTCGTAATATCCGAGCGCATCATAATGGCCGTCGGCCTGCATGCGCAGCATGGCCTTGAGGGGTTTGAGCTCAGCGCGCGGAAAAGTGTCCTTCATCTCGCGCTCGTAAAGATCCTTGAGGGTCTGGGCGTCGAGTTTTTTTATCATGCTATCAATACTCCTTCATCAATTCTTCTAAGATCTGCGCCACACCATCCTGATCGTGCGGCGGTGCAATGCGGTCTGCGGCGGCTTTGAGATGATCGGCACCGTTTTCCATGGCGACACCAAGCCCGGCAAGCTGGAGCATGCCGAGATCGTTGTCGGCGTCGCCAAATGCAGCCAGTCCGTCCGGCGCAAGTCCGAGCCGTTCGAGCACAACAGCGAGCGCTGGTCCTTTGCCGGCGTGCTGGTCGGCAACTTCGATCAAACGATCCAGCGACGAGGTGACATAAATCCCTTCGACTTCGCGCTCAAGCCGCTGCCAAAGCTGCTCCTTCAGCGCCTGATCGGCGATGGAAAGTCCCAGGCTGTCGATCTCGCCGGTATGCGTGCGCACAAATGCCGCCAGATCGTCAACAGGTGTGCGTGTGCTCGTGAGATAATGAAACGATGAGCCCAAAACGCCAAAACGCGTCGGATCGTTGAGATAGGCTCTGTTGGCAAACGCGCGTCCGGCGATGAAAAGCTCATAGCCCACAGGATAATACTGCGCCACGTGCAAGATCTCGTCGAGGCTTTCTGGCTGCAGACTGCAGTGATAAATGTCGCGACCTGTCAGCTTGTCGTAGATGCGCACACCGTTTCCCGTGATCACATAGCGCACCGCATCGAGCGCCAGCACCTCCGGCGGGATCGTCGAAAACGGGCGCCCGCTGGCCACGATCACGGGGATC
>OGWU01000746.1_pt1 | contig 20786 bp, 16 predicted proteins | sample 1576071 | NCBI WGS metagenome assembly OGWU01 (sample SAMEA3541582, study PRJEB24748) | human gut metagenome | biome: human gut; feature: human-associated habitat; material: faeces | place: China | collected 2012
TGTAAGGCTCAACAGCACAATGCCTGAACCGGATCGCCGCGCTCCTCGCCCAGGTGCAGTATGCGCTCTACTGCGGCTTTCTGGTGCCCGGCGCCTATGCATTTGCGCGGCAGGCCGTATTTCTGATGACAGCGGTTCTGGGCACCGCCGCGGCGGTGGCGGCTGAGCTCATCTGGCCTTTTTTCGCCGTCGGCTGGGCGGCAGTCCTGCTGCCCGCTGCTGAACTCATCATGGGGCCTGCATACCCCTTCCTTTTTCTTGCGAGTATTTTGTTTTTCCTGCTCCGCAGCGCGCACATCTGCCTGATGCGCCGCCGGGAGCTCAGGACCCAGCTCTCTTACATATCCGTAAAGGAGGCCATCGACAGCCTGCACACGGGGCTGCTGTTCTTCCGCCATGAGGGTGATATCCTGCTGTGCAACCGACGTATGGATGCACTGGCAAGGCAGATGACGGGGCGGGCTTTGCAAAACGGCGTGGAGTTCCGGCGGCTTCTGGACAGCGGCCCGCTCGGCGGCTGCGAGCGGGAGACGCTTGGTGGGCAGCAGGTGTTCCGCCTTCCGGACTCCTCCGTGTGGAGCGTATCCGCGCACGATATCCCAATGGGCTGCCGGACGCTTGTGCTGCTGACCGCCGACGACGTCACGGAGCGCTGGGACGCCGTGACGCTCCTCGCCGAGAGGAACAGGGCACTGGAAAAACGCGGACAGGAGCTTCGCCACACCATCGAAAACCTGCAGGCCATCTGTGAAGCGGAGGAGATAGCCCGGAGCAAGGGCCGGGTGCACGACTTGCTCGGGCAGCGCATAAGCCTGCTGCTCCGCGCCCTGCGGGACCACCAGCAGCCCGATGAGGCCCTGCTGATTGATTTCGCCTGCAGCCTTCCCACGGCGCTCCGTGAGGACAGGAGGCCGAGCCCCGCCCACCGCTTGGAGAGGCTGAGAGAGACGTTCCAGGGCATGGATGTGTCCGTGGAGTTCCGCGGCGAGCTACCCGAGGATAATAACGCAGCGGACAGCTTTGCCGAGATTGCCGTGGAGTGCGTCACCAACGCCGTGCGCCACGGTTATGCCACCCGCGTCCAGTTCCATTTCTTCCAGAATGACTGCTGGCGCATGACGGTGACGGACAACGGGCTGCCGCCTTCCGGGCCGGTGCGTGAGGGCGGCGGCATAGGCGGGATGCGCCGCAGGATAGACAGGCTCGGCGGTACGCTTGAGCTGCATACCGTTCCCCGGTTCCGCATTGAGATTTCTGTCCCTAAGGAGGCTGTACAGGAATGTTCAAAGTTCTGATAGTGGAGGACCACGCGTCAATGCGTGAATCGCTGACGACGGCGCTGGAGGCCGCCGGGGATTTTACCGTGGTGGGCGAAGTGCCGAACGCCGACTATGCCCTCGATTTCTGCCGGCACCTGCACCCGGACCTGGTGCTGATAGACGTATGCACGGAGGGCGGCGCGTCCGGGCTCAAAGCGGTGGAGGCCATACGCAAAGCATATGGTGAGATCAAGATGATCGTCATGACCGCGTTTGACGAGATCACCTATATTCCACGGGCAAAAGCCGCCGGAGCCAACGGTTTCGTCTACAAGAGCCGGAGCCTGAACTATTTTCTCGAGGTGGCCCGCGAGGTAATGGCCGGCGGCAGCAGCTTCCCGGAGCCCAGGACCATACCCATGCCCCAGGGGGAGGCCCCGCTTACCGACCGGGAGATGGAGGTGCTCCGGCTGATGTGCAGGCACATGACCAACAAGGAGATCGCCCGGGAACTGTTCATAAGCGAGAACACCGTCAAATACCACAAGATGAATATGCTCGGCAAGACCGGCTTCTCCAAGGCGGTGGACCTGGCCTTTTACATGATCTCCAACGGCTGGATAAATCCCTTGTACTGACGCTGCGGCTCCTGTCTCGGAGAAAAGACTACCCGCTGCGGGTAGGGCGCGGGCGCGGAAAAGGCTTTACAATAGCTGATATGAAGGCATATATCCCGCGGCGGTCTCGCCCGGAGCGGGAGACCGGAAAGGAGCGCTTATGAGAACTACGTCAAAACGAGTGACCGCGCTTTTGCTGGCGCTGGCCCTGCTGCTGGCTCTTGGCGCCTGCGCGCAAACGCAGCAGACCGAAACCGACGAGCCGATGACAAGCGGCGGCAAATACGCATTGCCCACGAGAAATGACAGTGAGCCGCCGGAAAAGCAGCCCGAGCCGACACCCGAGCCGCCGGAGCAGACCGTGTTCTCGGAAGAGGCTCAAAACTCCCTGATGTGGCTGCGCGACAGGATAGATTTCCCGCAGACGATGTTCGGCGCGGCGTATCTCGACTATGTAGGCGGGCTTTTTGAGGAGGGCTTCGAGGCGGGCTTCCCTGAATGGATGTGGGAAGAGAACGAAGCGATGCTGCTGGAATACCCGTTTATTGCCGAGATAGATGCGGAGCACATAGTCGGCGGCGCGGGACATCTGTACTGCATCGTGCCGGTAGATGAAAACGCGACGGTTTCAATAAACCGCATGGAGTGGAACAAGAATACATGCGCCTTCGAGGTGTCCAACGTCCTCTATCGCTCGGAGACCGGCGAGCCGGTGCTGCTGTTTGCAAATCTCGACGGCATTGCCTACGAGTCAGACACGCAGGTTTTGATAACCGACAGCAGCGGGAACACCTGTGAATGGTGGCCGTCGCTCGATGCGATGAGCCGTCTTGCCCCGTGTCTATCGGAGGATGGAGACAACCTTGCGTTTGACTTTACGGAATACGGCTGGATGGCAGCACCGCTCGACCTCGCGCCCTGGCTTGCCGAGGGCTGGTCAGGCATGACGGCGCTCGGGCTTGCCGGCTCCGAGGACTGGGGCATGGGCTGGTTCGTTGAAACGACGGCATGGGATACAGACCTCCCTGCGTACTTCAGCCTGCGGTTCTATCAGGAAGATGAAACAGGCGGAATGGTCGAACTCGATTGGTTCTACAACGATTCCGATTACGCTGATGAGAGCTGGTTCGGATACTGGACGATCGAGACCGTCCTTGACGGGCCGAGCTACGTGACCCTCGACATATCCCTTGTGGGCGGCCAAAATTACGACGAAACAGCTGACCCGATATATCTGGAGGAGACCTACCCCATGCTCATCAGCCCCAGCGGCACAGAGCTGCTGATAGCCAAAGGCGAAACCGGCATCTGCCTGCCGTTCATGTCCCAAAGCACAACAGCCTGCACACTGACGCTGATCGAAGGATAATGTGCAAACCTGCTAATGTGTGTCAAGTACAAAAGAAGAGAAATACAGGATAAGAAATAGGCATAGCAAAAGGACCTGCAGCATTTTCTGTCTGCAGGTCTGAGAGGATATGACCCGTCGATGACGCAGTACATATAATGATGGCTGTGCTGCGGAGCAGCATGGCCATCGTTGTTATGTATCAGGCGGTCTCTTCTAAAGCGTTCAGGTATTCTTTGACCTTTGCATAATAGATGCGCAGAAATTTGGCGGAGCCGGCAACAGTATAAACGTAAAAGTGCTTTCCTTCGGCTCGCTTCTTATCCATAAAACAAAACACTGGATTAGCAGTATTCGCACGAATGAGCGTCATTGACATGATCACAAACAGCACCCTTCTAAGATGTGGAGAGCCACGTTTGGACACGTGGCGGCTTTTCGAATCGAAGCTTCCTGACTGGTATGGAGAAGCGTCAACGCCTGCGTATGCAACTAGCGCCCCTTTGTGCGAGAATCGACGCACATCACCGACCTCTGCCATAAGCTGAGGGCCTGTAACCTTTCCGATGCCCTCCATACTCATTACCAGTTCATATTCGGGCAGCATTGAAGCAAGGCGATCCATCTCTGTTCTAATTGCTTGGAGGGAGTCATAGATCGCATTCAGGCTATTTGTCGCTTGCGTTATAAGAAGCTTTGTACTATCATTTTTGGGTAGCGTGGCAACTGCGTTCCTGGCAATGGCATGGATGCGTTCGGCGTCGGAAGTGCTGAACTTGTAGCCGGTTCTTTTACACCATTTTTGGAAGGTGTCTGTAAAAGATGCCAGGGACAAAGCTGCCACGCGTTCTTTATGCCAGAAGCGAAGAACAAAATCTATCCACTTCACATGGCCCTTGGAGTTACGGCTTTCATCCCGAAACAGTTTGTTGGCTCCGGGAAAGGTCTGGTCCAGAAGTGAGATCAATCCGTTTCGCAGCATTCCTGCAGTTGTTGCGGTCCTTTCATAGAGTCGGCTCTGGATTTTTAACAGCTGACGGTTCTCGTCCTCGCCAGCGTATTCCTGTAAGTCGATCCAGAAGGTAAGACCGTAGTTCGCAATTTTCATCGCGTCCGCACGGTCTGTTTTGACCTTACGAATAGAGTTGTCACTAAAATTGTGGATTAGAATTGCGTTCACAACACTTACATAGAACCCGGCTTCTTTCAGAGTCATAGCAATTGGCCGCCAGTACATTCCGGTGTGTTCCATAATGATCCTGATCTCTCCGTCAAGTTGTCTGAGCTTCGTGATCAGCTTTTTAAGGCCTTCTGCAGTATGCTCAACATCAAACGGCAGAAGAACGACTTCCCCTCCCGGACGGCGGGCAGCGACCGTGCTTTTGTGCTTTGATACATCGATTCCAACGGCAGTGATCGTTCCTGTGTTCATAGGCAGTCCTCCTAAGCAGAGTTATAATCGGCGACCGCCGCAGTTCATTACCTGTTCAGCTTGCTTTGTTACACGAATGTACGGATCACTCCGATAACTCAACCTGCATCAATCGAACGCTGCAATGAAAGGGCCGGCTGACAGTTTGCACAATCGAGCGTGGTTAGCTCAAGCAATGCTTCGAAAGGCCGATTACCCTCTCATTGTAGCTTTGGTAAGAACCGCTGAACAGCACATTCTTTATATGCTGCTTTTGGGGTCATGCATATTGTAGACCAGCTAAGCAAAGTCAAGGGAATAATTATTAGGCGCTTCCGCAAAAAAGCGCATAACGTTAAGGCTCACGGCATCTGACGTGAGCCTGAGTACCATATTCAACCCTTACGCCGCAGCGAGCAGCGCCATATGCTCCTGTGGCGTGCGTAGTTCAAACGGTCTGCGGTCACGCAGTACTGCATAGATGATGTTCGAGAGCTTACGCATGACTGCTACACGTGCCACCTTGCACGGTTTCTCAGCGCACTTCCTCTCGTAGTATTCAGCCAGGACAGGGTTTCTGTATGTACCGTCTCTGCTTCGTGAAACGCTGCTCACCGCCGCCATGTGCAGTGCGGCGCGAACCTGTGGCGACCCGCGCTTGGACAGCTTGTTCTTGCGGCCCTTGAACGTTCCTGACTGTCTCTCGCCCGGGTCAAGGCCGAAATATGCCGCAAGCTGTTTAGGCTTCCTGAACAGAGATATGTTTCCCATCTCAGCCGCTATGACCACCGCTGAGCTGAAACCGATGCCGGGGATGCTACAAAGCAGTTTCACGTCCTCGTCAAGGCGTGTGTCCTGCGTTACCAACTCCTTAATTTCTCCCTCAATGCGCTGTATGGCGGCGAGCAGCCCCTCGATGATGTCGAGCACATTTTTGATAAGGCTGGCGTTGCTCGCAGACCTGACGCCAATTACTTGGGCAGATCCGGCTGCTTCTCTGAGTTTCGCAGCCTTTTCAGCTCCAAACTTTGGCCCCTTGTTTCCGGCTTCACAGATCACTTTGGCCAACAGGCTCCCATCTGCATTCAGCAGCTTTTCAGGCGTCGGGCACATATGCAAAACTGCGCGCGATGCACTTCCTCCAACGTCAGAGAACACCTCGCCATATCCAGGGAAGATCTGATCCAGATATGCCGTCAGCCTGTTTTTGAAGCGCGCAACGTCGCCTTTAAGCTCGCTGCGCTGGCGCGTGAGCAGACGAAGGCCGCGCAAGGAGCTCGTAGGTATTTGCGACGGCCGCAAAACCTTAAGTCTGTAGAGCATGGCTATACGATACGCATCTACGCGGTCATTCTTGACCTTACGCACATTTATGTTCTTCAATGCTCCGCTTTGTATGGGGTTGACCACAACGACTTCAAAGCCTGCATCCGTGAAGAACTGGAACAGGATGAGATGGTAATGCGACGTAGATTCCATGACAACTACTGGCCTTGTTCCGTATTCCAACTCGAGCTCATGCAGCTTTTTCTCTGCTAGCTTCATGCTGACCATGTCATGGTAGATTTTCTGCCTGAGCAGCACATTGTTGTCCGGACTGAGGACGCACAGGTCGCTGAAACGCTTGCTGACGTCAACACCTGCTACTGGAACGAAGATTTTCATGAAACAACCTCCTATGCGGGACAACATCCTGATGCGGGAATTGACATGCGCGTGAAATACGCGGGTAAGCGGCAGGGCCGCACCCATCCAGCCTAAAAGAAAAGACTCCCGCGGGATGAACGGACTGTCTACACTGAGGGTAATTCAAGCTAAAACCCAGCAAGCAATTCTGCCACTTTCGCCCCGCTTTTTGTCTGAAGCGTATCATGCGGATGAAACAGCTGCAACCCCGCCGTTTACGAGGTTATTGTACCAGCAAGCAATGTGAGTGTCCGGACACTCACGAAAAACGACCTCCGGGGCAAGCCCCGGAGAGCGCACATTCTGCGCGGCGGCGCATCCTGCGGTTGCTCAGGAAAATGGGAGCCTCCAGAGCATGAGCCGCAAGGGAAACTGCCCGGGCACGTTGGCACGGGTAATTTTTGACTATCACAACGCAGCTTATCTGTGGAGAAAAAAGTATATTTTGGCGCAAACAGTAAATTGGAGGAGGCGCTCATAGCATTATGAATATATTGGAGCAAATTAGTCATGAGGCAATGATTTTTATGCGTGGCACATATCGTTTGGACGAGGTTGGCAACGGAAAAGATGAGTTGAAATTTAAATTAGGGCAAAAAACGATATTAACGGTTTATCTACGCGATGATAGATTTACTTTTTTAATTATATTTGGCAAGAAAGAACGCGAAGTATTTGAAGAACAAAAAGAAATGTTCTCCCAATTTATTTGTGATTGTTATGACGAAGCAAAGACTTATCACGATGGAAAATGGTTGTTTATAGATGTAATAACTTTGGATCAGTTAGAAGAGGTAAAAAAACTAATACAAATTAAGAAAAAGCCTAATCGAAAACAATTCCCCAAGGAAACTGCCATTTATTCTATGTGTGGACAACGTTGTGATTTATGCGTTCATTATGTGGATTTGAATGAAGAACTGAGAAATACTATGATACCTCATTTGGATAATATGTGGGGAATTGCAGAGTGGAGTATGCGTTGTGGCGGTTGTGAAACTCCAAGTTGCTATTGTAAAGACGATGATTTATGTTATGCAAAAAAATGTATGAAATCAAAAGAAAAAAAGATATGTAGAGAGTGTGAGAATTATCCTTGTATAAAAGCGACAACTGCGGATTATCGCTCGATGATACACACAGACAAGTATTTAAGTGATGATATTACTTGGGGCATACTCCCGTATGTTCCAAATCAATACGAAGGTAGCCATTGAGCAGCTCAGGCTTTGTGGCGATGTATTTAAAGCAAATAAGAAGCCAGTTTAATCAAAGGAGGCGCTTATGAAAAATTACCCACAGGTATATGTAAAGAACAGCTTTGAAGCAGCAGAGACCTATTGCAGAGCCTTTGGTGCGGAAAAAACCCTTGAGTTAATAAATGAAGATAACACCGAATACGAGCACTGTGAGCTATCTGTAAATGGAGAATTCTTTTTGGCGCTGTCGGAAGCGCAAAACCCATGCGACGTCAGTATCGTTCATAAGAACAGATGGGATACAATGACGTTTAATGCATTTGAAATGGGCACCGTCGAAGCGGTTGACAAAGCTTTTCAAATTTTGAGCGATGGGGGCATTGTTTTAGAGCCGCTGCATGAACTTCCCTGGAGCAAGCGTTGTGCTACAATTATTGATAAGTTCGGAGTGTTTTGGTGGATCTCAATTTGAGATAATGAGTATACGCTCACTCTGATTTGTTCAGGCTTACAGCTTTTCCGGACATGGTTTGCTGTCTCCTCTCAGAATGGTTGATCGCAGCTTCATTCTGGCGGAGATCCGCAAACCATGTCTCTTTTTGTCCATTTTTAATCTGCTAAGCTTATTCTACCTTATCTGGGCCGCTCTACGGAACATGGGTGTTTATATAAATCAGATTAAGTATAATAAAACCATATCGAGGGGTGATTACATGAATCAGAAAAAAACTGGATCCTTTATTGGTTCTATGAGAAGAGAAAAAGGCTATACGCAAAATCAAATTGCTGAAATGATGGGAATTAGTGAAAAGACCGTTTCTAAATGGGAATGCGGCAACGGGTTGCCTGAGGTTTCTTTGATGTTGCCGCTGTGCGATCTATTGGGTATTAGTGTGAATGAATTGCTTTTGGGCGAACGGCTTCCGTTATTTGACATGATGGACAAGATGGGCAATACAATGGACAAACTAGTGAAACAAGTGGAATATGCGCAACTAAAATATCGTATCTATAAACAATATGGGTTGGACATCACAGAGATAAATGAATCCAAATTCGGTGCTGGGAGCATTACTTACTTTATAAAAACAGATAAAGGTGAATATGTTGTAAAGTACTTTACAGAAAACAGTATGAATCATCCTGAAAACGAATTTAACCTTTGTTTGTTTCTTAGCCAAAATGGTATTCCTGTCAGCAAAATCATAAATAATCGTGCGGGAGATCCAATATCTGTAGATGAAAATGGCCGACGATACCATGTACAGGAGTTCATCGACGGAATCACATATGATTATCACGAAGCTCCTGTATGGTTGATGGAAGAGTCAGCCAAGTTGCTTGGTAAAATCCATACTGTTTTAAAAGATTACCCGCCCCTTTTGTATGGTATTGATAAACAGTTTTTTCAAAACCGTACGATTGGAAATACGCTTCATGGATACGAAAAAACGTTGCATCAAGCTATTGAAAATGGCGATACTGAAATTGCTCTGCGCATAAAATCTAATATGTATTTTCTTAAAAAAATGCAGCCATATCTTTTTGATATGGATGGATTTACCTATGCAAATACACACGGAGATTTTATCATAACGCAGCTTATCTGTGGTGAAGAAAGAATAAATGGATGCATTGACTGGACAACTAGCTGCAAACATCCTGTTATATGGGAATTGATCCGCTTTTATGTATATGCTTCTCCAAAATGTTCAGAAGGGAAAATTGATATTGAGGATTTTGTATCATATGTAAAGATCTACTTAAGCCACGCTAAACTCAATCCATATGATTTAGAGAATATGGGAAGAATGTTTTTTCAATTTTGTGCCGTAAGCAATTTTTATGGACAGTACTATGCATCTCCAACAAGAAATAGAAGAATATTTTTGGCGCAAGCTAATTTGTCCTCAAAACTTCTTGAATGGTTTGGGGAGAACATTGATAGATTGACAAAAGAGTTGACACGGCTGAGCTAAAAACAAAATTGAGATGCAGAAATGGAGAAGAAATATCAAAAAAGAGCAGCCATTTACTTGATGAAAGTAGGAAATTACTTTGGCATCCATCCAAAAGGCCGATGAGAATTATAGCACCGCAAAGAATAGCATTACGGATTAAACCGAATCGAACATACACAGAAAAAGAAGTAAATAGTATTATCAAAGACAATGCTTTATTTTACCACCAAAGATATGATAAAAAATTGTATATGTTTTAGAGGTGATAAAAGCTTTTCTCTCCACGCTGCCCTTCAATATAGAAAAACTGATCTACAAGAATTTCAAGCAAAGTGACGAGTTTGAAAACAGGTTGAAGCTGGGGCACTGGCCTTAATTCTCAATGTTCATAATGGTGCAGTCAGTCTTGCCGGCCAACTCCGCCACATAGGCTTGCGTCCGGCTTTTTCCTCTCTGGCTTGTTTCAAAGCGAGCCCGAGCCACGAACATCAAACCTTCTTTCGTCTTGGTTCATTCTCATATCATTTTATATCGTTGTACATTCGGATTCAATTATAAAAATGTAGCGAGATTTTATATAATAAAAATTAATGCTTTGAACATGTTAAATGGATTGGTACTGTTTATCTTATCAATTCGCACAGACGGCATAGGACATTTTCAATACTAGGTCTCAATTTATTCGCCATATTTAGTTAAGAGAGCAACCTCCCCTTGCCGTACTAATTCAATGTTCTAGAAACAGCACTATTGACAGCATACGGTCTATACATTTTGTTCACCGCTGCTCATGCTCTTTTTGTCTCTTGCCGGTATTTGCGTTCATGCCGAGGATCGCCTCAGCATTGGCGCGGTAGGTCAGGAGCTTTTTCATCTCGGCTCTGGCCTCGCGGTAGGCCGGGTATGCGTCTCTCTTTTCGGCGAGAAGGGCGGCGTACTCGGCTCGCAGAGCCTTGACCGTGGGCAGCTTTTTCAACCCCAGATCATTGAACGCCTTCTTTGCAGCTCGGTGCAGAAGTATCTCCTGTTCGTGCTCGGCTAAATACCGTTTCGAGTAGCCGGAGTCTTTGTAAGCACGGAAGGTCTCTCGCGTCCGCAGGTAGTTTATGACCTGCTTTTTCAGCTCCTCGACCTCGGACATTCTCGCCTCCGTCGCCTTCAGCTTCTCGGTCAGGGCGCTGCATTTCTCGCTCGTGGCCTCGGCTCTGCGCGAGAGTTCGTCGAAGTCCATGTCGCCGTTCTCTTTGAGAAAGTTTATGGTCTGCGCCATCTGCTTGAGGTTGAACACCTTCGCCCAGCGCTCATAGCCCGCGCCCTTGCCCTCGGCGAGCTTGGCCTGAATGTCTATGAGCAGGCTCGGCTTCTGCTCGGCGAGCCACTTGTTGTAGCTCTTGCCGCGGCGCTTCGGAGCCTCGACGACGGACAGCCCGTGCTCGATGCAGAGCGTATCGCTCAGCGCCCTCACCGCCCGCGAGCTGCCCCAGAAGTTGTCGAACTTTCCCCGGCAGTCCAGCGTCGTGGAGTTGAAGATGATGTGGTTGTGGATGTGCCGCCGGTCAGTGTGGGTGCAGACGATGTAGGCGTGCTTGCCCTTGAGGAAGCGCTCGGCAAACTCCACGCCGATGCGATTGGCCTCCTCCGGCGAGATCTCACCCGGCTTGAAGGACTGGCGCACCTGGTAGGCAATGACGTCGCTCGTCTGATCGCGGCCCGTGTATTGCTTATACTGGCGCTTGGCCAGCAAAAACTCCGCGTCCGCCGTGTGTGCGTCACAGGCGAACGCGGAGATAAGTTTTCCGTTTTCAGTTTTATCTGGATTCATTGCATAGTCCGTGCGGAGCTTGAGCGCCGAAGCCACGCTCTTGCCGCCGTGCATGGGTATGATCCGCGTTACTGCTATGCCGCCACCCCCTCAGCCGTACACGGCGTTCTGGATGGCGTGCCTTAGCCCGTGCAGCTGAGCTATGAGCCATGCAGCGAGCATCGGCAGCCCGTAGGGGCTTATGAGGAAGGCGACGCCCAGCACGATAACGCCGTTCACGGCGCTGTCCAGAATGAGAATAAACAGCCCGAGCAGCCCCAGGACTACCGCCGCAATGCCGAGCACGGCGGCGGAAACGCTCAACAAAAACGTGAAGAACCAGCCCGCTACCGCAAGCACGGCCACAACGGGCGCGCAGAGTATTTTCAAAAGGATACGCATATTCCTCACCTCCGTGTTTAGGATACAATGCTTCACCGGATAGCGCAAGGATGCGGCGCTTTATTACCAGCGCTTCGCAAGCTCCGGGTAGAGCATAACGCGCTTGCCGCATTGCCGCGCATATTCGAGCGTCCTTGCGGCCCCGCCCCACTCGTGCGTCACATAGGCCACGACCACATCGGCGGAGTCCACCATCCACTCGTTGCGCTGAGGTATGGCAGAGCGCTGTGTCACGTCCCTGAGCGTCGGGTAAATCATGTAGTCGTAGAATTCTCCGTCAGCATGTCTGCCGAGATATGCCGTAACGAGCGCCATTTCAATGTCCGGCCTTTCATCTTTCTTTGCCTTGACCGCCTCAGCAGCCATGCGGTCAAAGTCCCCATAGCCTCCGAGATAGAACCTGTCAGCGCCATCGACAATGAGCAGGTCAAGCACCTTGTCCAGCCACACATTCAAATCAGCTGCGTCGCTCACATGTGAGTGACCGCAAAAAGTAACTGTCATAGTATCACCTCCGTCATAGTGATTATAGCCACTATAATGCTTTTTCGCAATCCCCATATAATAGCGGCAGAGGTGATGAAATGCCTATTACGTTTGAGCCGATGCGCAGGCTGATGCAGACAGAGAATATTTCGTATTACCGGCTGGCCAATGAGGGCATAGACGCGCAGACGCTCCAGCGCATAAGGCATGACCGGCCCATAACGACGGAGACGCTGGGCAAGCTCTGTGCCATCATGCACTGCCAGCCCGGCGACCTCATAGAGTATCTCGAAGAAGAAAACCAGATAAAGAAGTAGGCCCCCGACGCCATAAAGCGCCGGGGGTTATTATTTGAGCTTTGCCAGACTGAGCACCAGGTCACGGACGCTTTGCCAGAGTTTCGCTTGTGACGTCTGTATGTCCTCCATGTCGGCAGCATAGACGCGATGCGTGGAGTTTACGCGCTTGGCGATCTGGTTCAGGTTGCCGCTGTACCGGCGCATGAGCGAGAGCAGCTCGCGCAGCTCCGGGAGGTCGAGCTTCAGGATGCGCCCGTCTATGGCCATCTTGCGTAGGTATGCGCTGAGGTTTCCTGTGCCGAGCTCAGCCATCTTCTGCTCGATCTGCTCCTTCTCGTCGGGCGTGACCCAAAACTCCAGCTTGACGTTTCGCTTCCGTCTCACAGCTCCGGTGCTGCGGCTTTTGCCGCGTTGCGTGGCGGCGTCTCGGCGCTTTGCAGCTTATCCATGACCGAGGGCTTTTTCTCCAGCTCGCGGCGGGCGTGGGTGACGAGGGCGTCGGTGAGGACGGGGTGTGCCTTGTCCACGACATAGCTGCAATACCGGCCACGGCGCTCCGGGTCGGGCGGGAGAGGCTGGGACTTGGCCCAGGCCTTGTTCTCGCGGGAAAAGCGCCCGTCGAAGTCCTTTTCCCTGACCGTCATGGCGAGGACGAAGGCGGCGCGTTTGCTGCCGAACTGCGCGGTGACGTCGCGCCAGACGGCGTCGGCGTCGAGGCGGTTGTCCTTGTAATTGTCCTTTATGGACTGCTCTATGGCCTCCTTGCAGAGCACGTTCAGGCGCTTGGATTCGCGGTACTCGTCCAGCTCACCGTGCTCGCGGGCGTAGTCCGGCGGCTGGGTGTAGACCGGGGCCATGCGCTGTTTTTCAAGCTCCTTGCCGGCCCGGTCTATGATGCAGTTGCGTATCGCGGCCATGTGCCCGTCCTCAACGCTCTCAAAAGCCTGAAAGACGTCCTCAAGCGGACACGGAGACGCGAGCAACGCCTTAGCCAGAGTGCCGTCAATGTCGTCGTATTCAAGGCAGAGCAGTATGTCCTCGCGCATGGTGTACTCGTAGCTGTGGTTCAAAACCTCCTCGGGCGGCTGGCCCAATAGCCACTCGCGGTATTTCTCCTGCTCGGCAAACATCTTCTTATACAATGCTGTGTTCAGCTCCTCATCTGTCATTTACCTGAAAGCCTCCTTTACTTGATGAGTTTTGGGTTCATACAGCGGTATGGGTTCCTTGAGCTTGGCGAGCACCGAGGGCTTTTCGGCTTCCTGCGGCTCAGTGTTGTTCTCCATGTCCAGCTCAGCATTCAGCTCGACCAGCCGGGCGGATTTCTCGCGCAGCTCGTCCTCCTGCGGGAAGGGCTTCCCCAGCTCCTCGCGGGCGTTCTCGACCTGACGCTCAAGGTCGGAGAGGTGGGCGTGGAAAGCGCCCACCTTCTTGTCCAGCGCAGTCATCGCGTTCTCAATGCGGGTGACATTGCCCCTCGCGTCCTCGCCCAGCTCGACGTGGTGCTCAAGCGTCCCCTTGAGCGTGAGGACGTGTTTGCCGAAGGCTTCCAGCGAGACCTCCACGTCAAATCCCCTGAAGAAGCCGATGTGTACGGGCTTCATGTCCTGCACCGTGGGCAGGATATTCAAAAGTGCTTCGCCCGCGGCGACGCGCTCGTCGTAGTACTGCCCTTGGAGTTCAATACCTGCGAAGCCGTCCGCTGGCGCGGGATGGGCGTCGCGTGTCTTTATGTCCGCCTCGCAGCCCGTGATGGCCGCCTTTGCCGCCGCTATCTCACGCGGGAAGTATTGCAGCAGCCTGTCCTCGAGCTGGTACTTCTGGCTCTGGTGACTGGACTTGAGCAGCCGCAGTTTTGCGACCTGCACGTCCAAGTCCATCTTCTCCTTGATGCGCGGATCGCCCGCGCACAGTGCCTTGACCTCGGCGTAGGACAGCGTGGTCTCGTCCGCGTCCTCGCAGGAGCGCACGGGGCTTTTGCTGGTCATGATCTGCGAGATAAACCTCTGCTTATTCTCAAGCGTCTGCCAGAGGTAGGCGTCGAAGGTGTTCTCGGTGACATACCTGTACACATGCACGGTCTCGTTCATATTGCCCTGACGCGCGATGCGGCCCTTGCGCTGTTCGAGGTCGCCGGGACGCCATGGGGCATCCAGGTCGTGGAGGGCGACGAGCCTGTCCTGCACGTTCGTCCCCGCGCCCATCTTGGCCGTACTGCCCAAGAGCACGCGCACATTGCCGGAGCGCACTTTGGCGAACAGCTCCTTCTTTTTCATGTCCGTGTCCGCCGTGTGGATGAAGGCTATCTCGCTCTCCGGGACGCCACGAGAGATCAGCTTCGTTTTTATGTCGTCGTAGATGTTGAAGCCCTTGCCGGGCGTGGACAGGTCGCAGAATATGAGCTGCGTCAGCTTTTTGTCCGCGCCCTCTAACCAGATGCGGAACACGTTGTCCACACAGCGGTTGACCTTCGTTCCCGGCTCGTCAGGCAGCAGCGGGTTCACCACGCGCTGGTCGAGGCCGAGCTTGCGCCCGTCATTCGTGATGGCTAGCATATTGTCCTCAGACGGGTCTACCATCCTCGCATGGACTTTCGTCGCACGCTCGGATAGCTCCTGCACGAGCTTCTTTTGTATCTCCGTCGGTTGCGAGACCTCGTTGTGGTACTCGACCCCGGGAGTGGGCAGGTTTAGCTGGTCGGAGGTCTTGATGTCCGCGACCTCGCGGAACAGGTTCATCAGCTCCGGCAGGTTAAAGAACTTTGAAAACCGCGTTCGCGCCCGGTAGCCGGTGCCTTCAGGCGCAAGCTCAAGCGCGGTGACGGTCTCGCCAAAGTTAGCCGCCCACGAGTCGAAGTGGCCGAGGCCGAGGCGCTCGAGCGTGTCGTGCTGGAGATAACGCTGCATGGTGTAAAGCTCCGTCATGCTGTTCGAGACCGGCGTACCAGTCGCAAACACTATGCCGCGGCTGCCGGTCAGCTCGTCCATGTAGCGGCATTTCATGTACATATCCGAGGACTTCTGCGCCTCGGCGCTCGAAAGGCCCGCGACGTTCTGCATCTTCGTGTGGTAGTAGAGGTTCTTGTACGAATGCGCCTCGTCCACGAACAGGCGGTCAACACCCAGCTCCTCGAAGGTGACGACGTCGTCCTTGGGGCTGTCCAGCAGTTTCTTAAGCCTTGCCTCAAGTGACTTTTTCGTCTTTTCCATCGCCTTGATCGAAAAACGCTCGCCGTGGTTGAGCTTGAGCTGTTTTATACTTTCGGTTATTTCCAATATCTCTTCGCTCAGTAATTGCTCCTGGCGCTCCTGTGAAATGGGTATGCGCTCAAACTGGCTGTGCCCAATGATGACCGCGTCGTAGTCGCCGGTGGCGATGCGGGCGCAGAACTTCTTTCGGTTTGCTGGTTCAAAGTCCTTCTTCGTGGCCACGAGCACATTTGCAGATGGGTACAGCCGCAGAAACTCCGACGCCCATTGTTCAGTGAGGTGGTTCGGCACCGCGAACATGGGTTTGCGGCACAGGCCGAGGCGCTTGGCCTCAATAGCCGCCGCAGTCATCGTGAAGGTTTTTCCTGCGCCCACCTCGTGCGCGAGCAGGGTGTTGCCGCCGTAGAGGATGCGGGCGATGGCATTTCGCTGGTGCTCGCGCAGCTCTATCTCCGGGCTCATGCCGGGGAAGGTGAGGTGGCTTCCGTCGTACTCTCGCGGGCGCGTTGAGTTGAACAGCTCGTTGTACCTGGCGACAAGCGTCTCGCGGCGCTTCGGGTCTTTCCACAGCCAGTCGCGGAAGGCGTCCTTGATGACCTGCTGCTTCTGCTGGGCGAGGGTGGTCTCCTTGACGTTGAGGACCCGGCGCTCGGTGCCGTCCGAGTCCACTATCTTGTCGTAGATGCGCACGTCGCGGAGGTTCAGAGTGTTTTCGAGTATCTTGTAGGCGTTCATGCGCGAGGTACCGTAGGTGCTGAAAGCGTTGACGTCGTTCGCGCCGACGGCGCTCTTGCCGTCTATGTGCCACTCGGATGTGTAGGGAGAGTAGTTCACGCTCATGCTGCGCGAGGCCCAGTATGTGGGCTGGAAAGTCTCGACCATGAACTGCTCGATGTAGCGCGGCTCTATCCAGGTCGCGCCGAGGCGTACGTCTATCTCGCTCGCGGTAAGCTCCCGCGGCTGCGCAGCCTTCAGTGCCTCTACATTTATGTTGTATGAAGCATCATCCTTCGCCGCTGCCTCTGCCTCACGGAGTTTTTCCCGTACATTGCCGGAGAGATATTCGTCGGCGGTGACATAGCGCTCGGTGCCGGGGACGCGGAAGATAACGCCGGAAAGCTCCGCGGCTATCTCGGTTTCACTTTTGCCGCAGAGCCGGGACATATACTCCATGTCCACGCGGCCCAGCTCATTGAGCGAGACGGCAAGTGCCTCCGCTGCCGTTTCGGTGTGTTCCACCGGGCGGTGCGGCTGAATGGTGCGGCGCGTGAACATATCTGCTTTGCGCTCAAGTTTCCCGTCCTCGTTGAGAATTTCGAGCGAGCAGAGGAGGTAGTAGCTCGAATCATCCGAGAACGCCCGCTTGTTCTCACGGCTCGAAATTAGGCCGTGCTTGGCGGTGTAGGCGTCGTAGAGCCGGTTTAAGCGCCGCTGCCCGGTGGCTATCTCGGCGTCGCTCGCGTTCTCGGTTTGCAGCTGGATTAGCTTTCGCGTACAGTCCCGCAGCTCCATCAGGCCCTTGATGCGCTCCGTCATGGCGGCGCTCACGTTCTGGCGCACCATTATGCCGCCCTCGCGGTAATAAACCTCGCCATCAACCAGCGCAAAGCTGTAATTTCGCACGTCCGGGTCGGCGGGCAGGATGTCCGTGTTCTCCGCTTCCTCAACATCGCGCTCGGTGTACTCACCGTGTATGTTCTGCACGGCCTCGTGAAGCAGCTCGGACAAGTCCGCGCCCTCAATGGGCGCGACGGTGTAGTCCTGCCGCCCGTACTGCGTGCTCTCGGCGCTGGGCGTGCCGAGTACCATCTCCGGGTGGTCGAGGAAGTAGCGGTTGACCGTGAAGCCCTCCGGCGTCGTACCGACGTGTACCCAATCCGGCAGCTCTGTCGCTGGAGCCTCGCGTCTTTGGAGAAATATGATGTCCGAGACGACGTCCGTCCCGGCGTTGGCTCGAAAGGCGTTGTTGGGCAGGCGTATGGCTCCAAGCAGTTCGCCTCGCTCGGCAAGGTAACGGCGCACGCTCTCGTCCTTGGCGTCGAGCGTGTAGCGCGAGGTGACGAACGCGACGATGCCGCCCGGACGCACCTGGTCAAGCATCTTGGCGGCAAAGTAGTTGTGGATGGAGAAACCGAGCCGGTCATGCTCCGGGTCGTGGACCTGGTACTGGCCGAAAGGCACGTTGCCGACGGCGAGGTCGAAGAAGCCGGGGCGGTTCGTCGTCTCGAAGCCGGCGACGGTGATGTTGGCCTCGGGATAGAGCTGCTTGGCGATTCGCCCGGTGATGCTGTCCAGCTCCACGCCGTAGAGTTGGCTGTTTGCCATGTTTTCCGGCAGCAGGCCGAAGAAGTTGCCGACGCCCATCGACGGCTCAAGTATGCGCCCACCCTCAAATCCCATGCCTATCACGGCCTCGTAGGTGGCGCGGATGACCGTGGGCGAGGTGTAGTGCGCGTTGAGCGTCGAGCCTCGTGCGGCCTCGTATTCTTCCGGCGTGAGCAAGGCTTTCAGCTCGGCGTATTCCTTCGACCATTCGCTCTTGTTCTCGTCAAACACCTCGGGGATACCGCCCCAGCCGACGTAGCCGGAGAGTTTATCCTGCTGCTCTGGCGAGGCCTGAAAGCCGTTTCTCTCAAGGTATTTGAGCAGCTGTATGGCCTCGATGTTCGCCCGGCACTTCGCTTTCGCTCCGCCCTCGCCGAGATGCTCGTCCGTGATGCGGAAGTTCCGTGCCCGCCGCCGCGTCTCCTTGCGAAACTCCTCCAGCGCCGCAACGCTCGGAAAGCCCTGCCACTCGCCGTCAACAGGAATGTATACCACGGGCGTCTGCTCATGTGAAGGCTCGCTCTGTTCCACGTAAACATTTCCACGCTCGGACACCTCCTTGTACGCTGCCGTCAGCACGTCGTTGCGCAGGCCGTTGCGGAACTCGGCGTTGTCGTGGTAGAGCTTCTGAAAGCGAATATCCGTGCTCGCGGCTGCTATGCGCCGTATGGCGGCAAAGCCCTCGTCTATGGCGTTTTGCGAGTCGGAATTACGCACCGCGTTCACATAGGCGCTGTCGTTCACAAGCGCCTCCACGAGCTGCTTCTCGTACTGCTCGCGCTCTGCGTCAGAGGTAGTTTCGTCAGCACCCTCCTGCGGAAAAGAGAAAGCGGAGGGCGCTTGCGCGTCCTCCGCTTCGTCGAAAAGGTTCAGCTGTAGATCAATTCGTTCAGAACTGCTTCTTCGGCCTGGGCCTTGCAGCTGTTCATGAGGCCGGTCCACTTCATCGGGTCGGCGGCTTTCAGCTCCTCCGTCGCGCCCGCGTCTGCCGCCAGCTTCGGCAGTATCAGGTCGATGCGGTTCTCCGCCGCCGCTTCTATCTCGTGCAGGTGCGGCCACAGCGTCCCGTTCATCAAAAGCTGGTTCCACAGTATGGGCCGGTGCTCCCGCAGATACTTCTGGCGCATCCTCCCGTAGCGGCCTATTGGCTCCGTCTCCGGCAGGCTCAGGTTCGGCAGTTGGACGCCGTTCACGGCGTTGTAGGTTATCTCTGTCATGTTTTTGGCTCCTTTCGTAGCTTCGTATCGTGCGTTCTATCTGGCGCAGCACTATCTGCGTATTCTCGCTGACAGCCGTGCCGAGGGCGGTCACGGCTTCGGGCATGTCCCACTCGCTGAGGAACACGAAGTCCGCCTCATCGAAGTACGCCGCCGGGTCATAGCCGCAGCGGCTAAGCAGGGCATAGGCTGTGCTGGCATAGGCGGCTTTTAGGAAGCTGTCTCTCAGCTCGCCCTCATCATACCCGGCCATCAGCGAGCCGTCAACGATACCGCCTATGTCGTGCCGGTGTGCGTCGAAATACATCTCGGCGAGGTCGCGCGCCACGTCTTGAAGCTGGCTGGAGAGCTCCGCCACTGCCAGCTCCAGAAGGGGAAGGTACTGAGCCCTGGATTTTTCCGGATCGGGGTGGTGGTCCAGCTGGATGCCCTCTGCCGGTACCTTTAGGCCCGGCTGCCCAGGGCCTACCCACTCCAGCACCTCGTGTACCGGGTGGACCCACCGGTAGCCGTGGCGGGCATGGATCTTTTCATACCAGAAGACCACTCCCTCGCCCCCGTCGGGGCGAAAGCTCCAGGTGTAGCGGTAGGTGGCCTGGGTGGTGCCGGGGACCCAGGCGGCCTCCAGGGCGTTTCGCCAGCCGGGATGGAATACCTCATCCAGGTCGGTGCAGACACAGATATCCGCGTCCGGGTCTACCAGCTCCAGCGAACGGTTACGGGCCACATCAAAGCGCCAGGGACGGATGGTCTCCACCGTTACCTGGGCCCCCAGTGCCCGGAGCTGCTCCACCGTGTTGTCGGTGGAACCGGTGTCCAACACCACAATCTGGTCGGCCTCAGACATGGACTTCATCCAGCGGGATACAAATTGAGCCTCATTTTTGCAGATGGCATAGACAACGATCTTCATAGTTGCGCCTCCTGTTACGACAGTTGTGCCAGAAGATGAAAGAGGGAGCGGAGCTTAGGCTCCGCTCCCTGAGCAGTGGCAGGGCGCTTCGGTCAAGAGGGGACGTCGCCCAGCCGGGTGATATTGAGCGCGATAGCGCTGGCCTGATATCCGGTCCCGGTAGGTACCACCTGAAGTGTGGTTGGAACGGTAGAGACGGACAGCGGAACGACAAAGGACTGGGGTGTGGAGTCTCCAGCGCTCTGGAAATTGTAGGGTACAGAGGCACCGGGCACAATACTTCCATTGGCTTCCAGAGAAGTGACGATGTTGGCAGGGAAGGAATCGCTGTCAGCAGGGGAGATAACGCCGTGGAATTGCACGGAATAGACGCCAGGCTGATTGATGGTGAAGTCCGAACTGCCGGCGGTGTGTGAAATGTCCGAGCCGTAACTGAATGCGTTGCGGTCAAACTCCAACGGATCGCCGGAGGCGCCGGCTTGAGAGGGGGAGGAGTAGGCAGACAGCAAGCTGACAGGTGGGGTGGACCCGGTTGGGCCCTGGGGAATGGTAAAGTCCAGGATGGCGTTCTGGGCGGTGCCGGAATTGCTTACTCTGGTGCCTCGGCGATTTTCGCTTCGGAAACTTCCCCGCCCTCTTCGATGGCTTCTTTG
>OGWU01000754.1_pt1 | contig 20577 bp, 20 predicted proteins | sample 1576071 | NCBI WGS metagenome assembly OGWU01 (sample SAMEA3541582, study PRJEB24748) | human gut metagenome | biome: human gut; feature: human-associated habitat; material: faeces | place: China | collected 2012
GGAAGTTTCCATTGCCTGTGTAAGACTTCCGGTTTCTTCCATGGAAGTGAGCAGCGCGGTGATGATTTCACGGTCTGTATCCGTCTGACTTTCATCTTGAAGAATCGCCAAGCCTTCTGTTACAGAAATGCCTGAATGAATCAGCATTCCAAGCTGTCCGAAAAAGTTACTGAGCTCCCGGGCTGTTAATGTGTATTTCATAAAAAATCTCCTTTGCCATTAACGTGTGAATTGTACAGTGTAATTGCTTTCGTCTCCAATGTAATCCTGAATAGCTTCTTTGTCATCGCTGTTAGAATCAAAGGTAGGATCCATAAGTGTCCAGGTATCTCCTTTAAAGGATACTGCCTGATTGACCCAGCCTTTGGAGCGTATATATACATCGATCCAGGCATGCTTGATATCTCCGGCATAACCAATCTGAAGTTTGCATGGAATATCACAGCTTCGGAGCATGGCCGTGGTGAGCGCGGCATAATCAAAACAGATGCCGGTGCCTGTTTTCAGGGTTTCATCGACATCGGGAAGCCGGCAAAATTCGAGATCGTATCTTGAGGCGTGGACGCTATCACGTTTTGCCATATATCGTTCAATGTATACGGGTATTCGTATTCATTTACCCCTGCATAAAATGGTCACCCCCACAGAAAAGTGTCACTATTAACGAGTACTTCTGACACAATAAAACCCTAAATCCTTAGAGATTTAGGGTTTTTCGTGGTGCGAATGGCGGGATTTGAACCCGCAAGCTTTCGCCGGCAGATTTTAAGTCTGCTGTGTATGCCGTTCCACCACATTCGCATGAGATCATTATAGGATATTTGCAAAACAAGGTCAAGAATCGGATTAGAGGCACAACAAAATGATACTCTCTACGCTCACCTGCCAATGATATTATACAGGATATGATGGCCTCCGTCAAATGCCGGACGGATAAGACAGTACCCTACCGCGCTCACATATTCTCCCGCCCGAGGCTCCTATTTCTTTAATGCTTTTGTGTTTTTCCCTGCTGTATCTACGCAATACCCCGTTATTTCGCTATGCTGAGCTTATGACAGCAACCCGCGCCAAGCACCCTCTCTACGCCCTCGCGGAACTTATTGAACTCGCCGTCCGGAACGAAAGCAAGCGCCGTTCCGGCAAAGCCGCCGCCGTGTACGCGTACCGCGCCGCGGCCATTAAGCAGTTTCTTACAAAGGGCTATAGTGAAAGCCATGCTCTGATGCTCCCTGCTGCCTGAGGGGATCACGTTTTGCAGGTACTTCCATGAGGAATCGCCTGAGTCGTTCACAAGCTTAAGAAAGCGGTCAAAGTCGTTATTTCGAAGTGCCGCCACCTGCTCCGCTACGCGCCTGCTGTCGTCAAATATGTGCATGGCACGGAGCGCCCCTCTGTCACCCGCCACCTTGCGTACTTCGGGAAGTCTTGCATAAAACTCGCTTTCGTCCACATCTCTCAGGTATTCCCTGCCGAAGACCCGGCATACCTTATGCAGTTCGCCGGGTATGGCGGCATAATTCTCCGTCAGGCCCACGTGGTCGGCACCGCTGTCTATTATGCAAAGTGTATAACCGCAGCCGTCAAAGTCATACTCCACGTTTTCCACCACCGGATGCACCGGGTCCCTGAAGTCTATATAGACCAGGCCGCCAACGCTTGAGGCAGTCTGATCCATAAGGCCGCAGGGCTTTCCGAAATACACGTTCTCGGCATACTGGCCTATCTGTGCTATTTGAACCGGCGTAAGTTTATCCTCAAAGAACAGGCCGTTTAATATGCGGCCAATGAGCACCTCAAACGCCGCTGAACTGGAAAGGCCGGAGCCGGGCAGCACCGTGGAGCTTACCTTCGCATCCAAACCGCCAAGCTTACAGCCGCACTCTGTAAATGCCGATGCTACGCCCCGTATCAGCGCTGCGGTGGTGCTCTTCTCCTCCTCGTGCACCCCAAGATCCCATACGTCTATCTCTACAGGCTCATATCCCTCTGAAATCACGCGTATTTTACCCTCGCAGTTCCTGCGCACTATGGCCTTTGACTCGAGGTTTATGGCGGCTGCAAGCACACGGCCGTGCTGATGATCGGTATGGTTGCCGCCTATCTCTACACGTCCGGGAGCGGAAAAGCGATACTCTTCATCCATATGCCGCCTCATCAGGCTTTGTAGCCGCAGGGGTGGGAGCTGTGCCAGCGCCACGCCGTAGAGATTATTGTATCTATATCGTCGTATTTGGGCTTCCAGCCAAGCACTGTCTTAGCCTTTTCGCTGGAAGCTACAAGCTGCGCGGGGTCGCCCGCCCTGCGGGATGCAATCTCGCACGCTATGGGCTTACCTACTACCTTTTCCGCCGCATCCACTATCTCCCTTACGGTAAAGCCCACGCCGTTTCCAAGGTTAAACACGTCGTTTTTGCCGCCGTTCATAAGATACTCAGCAGCCAGCACATGGGCCGATGCGAGGTCGCACACATGTATGTAATCCCTCACGCATGTACCATCGCGAGTACCGTAATCGCCGCCGAATATGTTCACGGTCTTCCGCTGTCCGTTAGGCACCTGCAGGACTATTGGTATAAGGTGCGTTTCGGGGTCGTGAGCTTCGCCTATATTGCCGTTGGGGTGCGCCCCGCAGGCGTTGAAATAGCGCAGAGCCACAAAATGTATATCGTGGGCCACGGAGGCCCAGTGGAACATTCGCTCCATGGAAAGCTTGGTTTCGCCGTAGCAGTTGGTAGGGTGGGTCGGGTCGCTCTCTATTATTGGCACGCGCTCAGGCTCGCCATATATGGCGGCTGTAGATGAGAATACTATGTACTTCACCCCGTGCTCTACCATGGATTGCAGCATGGTTAGTGTACCGCCCATGTTGTTTTCATAGTATTTCAGGGGCTTTATCATACTCTCGCCCACCTGGGAATTAGCGGCGAAATGTATCACTGCGTCTATCTTTTCGGCGTCAAATACGGAATCTATGAATGACTTGTCCCGTATATCGCCCTTATAGAACCTCGCCTTTGGGTGTACCGCCTCTATAAATCCCGTTTCAAGGTTATCCACCACAGCTACGTCGTATCCGCCGTCTATGAGTTCGTACACGGTATGGCTGCCGATGTAGCCGGCGCCGCCCAGAACCAATATGGTTTTCATGGCAATTCTCCCTATAGGTGCCGCGGTTTTATCGCGCGCCATATTTTTCACATTATAAATTAAAAAGCCCCCGTGAACAATATAAAAATAACACTTTTTGGTTTGCCTTTTGTCGGATTAAGTCACATCGTTAAGGTGCTGACTATTTTTAACTGAATAGCACTTCATAAAAAATGTCCTCGCCTTATAAAGGCGGGGTCATTTTTTATAAGCCAAATTGAATCAATCCTTCTCGTTGAGCCACTCTTTAAGCACCTCAACATAATGGTCGTTGTCCTCTACGAAGCACATGTGGCGGCACTCCCTGAACAGCTCCCATCTCGAGTTTGGTATATTGTCGTACATCACCTTGGCTATATACGGTGTGCAAAGGTCATTGCCGCCATTGATCACGAGGCAGGGCTCCTTTATGTCCTTGAGCTTGTCTATTACATCGTAATCCTTCAGCGTGCCCATTGGTGTGTACTCATTAGGGCCCCAGCCTACGACATAGCTCTCCCGGCCTGTCCTTTTCTTCCTCAACAGGCACTCAGGCCCATCGGGATCGGGCTTGCCCGCAGCGTGGCGCAGCATATACTCTTCCTCTGCCCTCTGGTATATATCATTGGAATAGTCGCCGGTCTCGGTAGCCGTTTTTATGGCTTCCTGGTATTCCTCCGGCAGCTCCTTTATCATGCGCGCCTGCTCAATGCCCCACAGCCAGCTTGCGGGCAGAGTGCTGGAAAGTATACCGCTCTTTACGCCTGAGTGCTCATAGCCGCAGATATAGGTCAACAGCAGCATACCGCCCCAGGACTGGCCCAGCAGGTGGCAGGTATCCAGTCCCAGGTGCTTTCTCAGCGCGATAAGCTCATTTACCCATGTCTCGACCGTCCATAGCTCCGGCCTTCCGTCAACGTATGAGTTGCCGCAGCCTATCTGGTCGTACATGACGAGCATGCGGCCGTCCTCCTCCGCCACCCTGTCCAGAACCTCAAAATAATTGTGAGTGGAGCCGGGGCCTCCATGCAGGAGTATCAGCGGCGCCTTGTCTGTACGCTCGCCAACCGTCCTGTAATAGGTATGGTGTCCCATAAAAGGCATATAACCTTCGCTTATCTTCATGGCCTTTATCCTCATATCCTTCAGTTAAATAGTGAGTCCGCTGTCATCTGAAAGTATAGCTTTTCAGAGCAGCTTCTGTCAAGCTTTGCCAAAGACAACCCTTATTGCGTTTTCGTTTCTTTATATGCTGTCTATTTTTTCACATTAGGGTAAAGTCTATATAAAATTGGTGCTATATGCTATAATAAATTGTTAAGATAACACCCTTGGAAAGGAACTTACTATGGGACTGCCGGCAAAACTTGTGCATTCTCAATTGAATTTCTTTAAGCCGCTGGTTGCCAGCTGCTCACTGGAAACCATACGCCGGGGACAGGACAAGCTTGGCGAGCTTATGGAAGCCATACATAAAAAGGACGTTAAGGTGCGTGATCATCCCTTCGACCGCTTCGAGGGCGCATGGGTCATACCGCGGGACGAGCGCCGTCAGGGAGTCATACTTTACCTGCACGGGGGCGGCTATACCTGCGGCGATCTCGACTACGCCAAGGGCTTCGCCGCAACGCTTGCAGATGAAGAGGGCGTGCGCGTGTTCTGTGCCGCCTACAGGCTCGCTCCTGAACACCCCTTCCCCGCCGCACTCGACGACGCGCTGGAGGCATACAGATACCTCATTAGCAAGGGCTACGGTGGGGATCACATAATGCTCTGCGGCGAGAGTGCAGGCGGCGGCCTTTGCTACGCCCTCTGCTTAAAGCTCAAGGAGCTTAAAATGGCCATGCCCTGCGGGATCATTGCCATTTCCCCCTGGACAGACCTCACAGCTTCCGGCGAAAGCTACGAAACGAACCGGGACAACGATCCCTCTCTCACAGCTGAGGTTCTTGAGTTTTACGCCCAGTGCTACGCAGCCGGCCGCGACAGGCTGGACCCGCTGCTGTCTCCCTTATTCGGCGACCTTACAGACATGCCGCCCTCTCTCATTTTCGCAGGCGGCGACGAGATATTACTGGACGACTCCCGGCGGCTCCATTCAAGGCTGCTGCAATGCGGCTGCAGGAGCAGTCTGCACATCGCCCCGGAACGCTGGCATGCCTACGTGCTGTACCAACTGAAGGAAAATCAGGACGATTTCGTCACGATAAACGAGTTCTTGAACAAACGCCTCTGTCCTGAACGCAAGCTACGCTGGATGCGGCTTGACAACGCGGCAAAAATATATCCCGCCGCCCGGCGCAGGAACTGGAACAACTTTTTCCGGCTCTCGGCCACCCTGAGCGAGCCCGTAGACAGGCCGGTGCTGCAATCCGCCCTCGATGTGACTGTGCGCCGCTTCCCCTCCATGGCGGTGCGGCTGCGCAGGGGCACATTTTGGTACTACCTTGAGGAGCTTTCCAAGGCCCCCGCCATACGCGACGAAAAAGCCTGTCCGCTGGCCCACGTGCCCTTTAAAGAAGTTCGCGAGTGCGCTTTCAGGGTTATAGTATACAAGAACCGCATAGCCGTGGAGTTTTTCCACGCCATAACCGACGGCAACGGCGCGCTGGTATTCCTCAAGACACTGCTGGCCGAATACCTATACCAGAAGCACGGCCTCAATGTACCTAAGGAGGACGGTGTTCTGGGCAGGCTGGAGGAGCCCTCCGAAGAGGAGCTGGAGGACAGCTTTCTCAGGTTTGCCGGGGACGTGCGGGCAGACCGACGGGAAAAAACAGCGTATCACCTCTCAGGCACCCCGGAGTCCGACGGATTTTTGAATCTTGTGACGTTCATGCTGGATGCGGAGTCCGTGCGCGGCAAGGCAAAGGAGTACGGGGTCACCGTTACAGAGTTCCTTTGCGCTGCTATGATGAAAGCCATACTCGACCTGCAGGCGGAAAAGGTACATTTCCGTAGGCACAGGCGCCCCGTAAAGGTGCTTATACCCGTAAACCTCCGAAAGCTTTTCCCGAGCAGAACCCTGCGCAACTTCGCCCTGTACGTCACCCCCGAAATAGACCCTCAGCTTGGCGATTACAGTTTTAAGGAGATATGCTCAGTAGTCCATCACCGCATGGGGCTGGACTGCACCGCAAAGCTCATGGGTACTCGTATAGCCGCCAACGTCAGCAGTGAAAAGGCTTTTATCTTAAAAGTGATGCCGCTGTTCATAAAAAACGCCGCCATGAAGGCCGTATTTGACGCTGTAGGTGAGCGCAAGTCCTGCCTCTGCCTCTCAAACCTCGGCAATGTTACCGTACCCGAAGCTATGCGCCCCTACATAAGCCGCATGGACTTCATAATAGGCGTACAGGCCCGGGCGCCCCACAACTGCGGCGTGCTGTCATATAATGGTACCATGTATATCAACATGATACGCAACATAACGGAGCCTGAGTTGGAACTGCACTTTTTCCGGGTGCTTCAGGATCAGGGCCTTCACGTAAAGGCCGAAAGCAACCAGCCATAGTTCAAGGAAAGGAAGGCGTGAGCTTTGTATTGTATAAAATGTGGAGTTGAGCTGAGCGACAGCGAGGAAAAGTGCCCGCTTTGCGGCACTGTGGTGTTTCACCCGTATATAAAGCGTCCGGACGGCGAAAAGCCGTACCCCGTTAACCAGAAACCTCAGGAGACCGCCAGCCGGTCCGGCCTGCTGTTCATACTTACCATGCTGTTTCTGCTGCCCCTCGCTACGTCGCTGCTGTGCGACTGGAAGATCAACGGCAGAATACTCTGGTCCGGCTACGTAGGCGGCGCGCTGACGGTGTTTTATGTGATAGTCGTACTGCCAATGTGGTTCAGGCTCCCCATACCTGTGGTGTTCGTAGCGGCGGACTTTATCGCCGCAGGCCTATACCTGCTCTATATAAACTTCGCCACAGGCGGCCATTGGTTCCTGTCCTTCGCATTCCCCGTCACCGGGGGACTGATGATAATCGCCGTAGGCGCGGTGGCGCTGATGTACTATCTGCGCCGCGGGTATCTATATATAATCGCCGGCACTCTCATAGCTACAGGCGGCTTCATGGTGCTGGTGGAATACCTGCTCAATTACACCTTTGGTCTCCACGACAGCCTGATATGGTCCATATATCCCCTGGCGTGCTGTCTGATCCTTGGGCTCACTCTCATCATCATCGCCTGCTGCCCGCCTCTTAGGGAAAGCGTGAAACGAAAATTTTTTATCTGACAAGAAATAGCAAAAGTGCGGCACATTTCAAACTGTGCCGCACTTTTCATTATTTAACTACGTCTACTTCATTTATGCCGTAATATTCAAACAGTTCAATGGCCTCCCTGCCCATCCTCTCGCCGGACACCGCAATGGGTATCGCAGGGGGGCAGGACACGGCAGGAGCGCCGCATATACGGCCCAATGCCTCGCTTACCGGTATCACCTCGTGGGGCCGGAAAAACGCCTCCCGAACCGACATAGCCCTTTCCGCCTTGGCAATGGGCAGCAGCTCTTGCTCTGCTGGTCTGCTGCGGCACTCGCCAAGCACTTTTTCCAGCCTGTACAGCTCTTCTAAAGTATTGTTGGGCGTAGTCATGAGTACCGCGTAGCCGGCGTCCGCATGCTCGCACTCTATATTCCCGCCGCGCAGCAGCTTGGCTATGTCCGTGCCTCTCATGCTCTCCGTAGCCCGTACGGTCAGCCGAAGGGGGTCGCTTTGGGGCACTGCCCACCCACGGCTCCCGAGCCGCCGTTTAAGGCAGTCCATATTCCCTGCCCATTCCGCTATCCTCTTGGGGTAATCTCCCGCCAGAAGGCTGTTGCAGGCGTCCAGCGAGGCCATTATAAGGTATGACGGGCTGGTGGAGCCGAAGAGGGCCAATGCCGACTTTGCCTGATCGGCATAGCGTGCAGGCAGGCGCCTGCTTATATGCAGGTACGCGCCACCTGTCAGCACAGGCAGCGTTTTGTGGGCCGACGCGCAGCACATGTCTGCGCCGAGGTCCAGCGGGTCCAGCGATTTTGGCAGAAACTTCAGATATGCTCCGTGGGCATTGTCAACGAGAAGTATCGTGCCGCTGTCGTGGCACACTTTGGCAAGGTTTCCCATATCCGCCATTTCGCCCAGATAATCGGGGCTGGTTACATACACAGCGGCAGGCGGAGCGTCGAGCTTATTAAGTGTTTTCTTCAGTATTGCCGGCGTCACCGGACAGCCGCAGAGAGAGCTGCTGCTCTCCGGCCACAGCCATACCGGCTCTATATCAAGGAGAGCCGCGGCATATACAAAGGTCTTGTGCACATTGCGGGCAGCCACTATCACATTTGAATTGCCCTTCGGCCTGTTGTTGAGGGCGAGATACAGCATTGCCCGTATGCACTGGCTGGAGCCCTCGGTAGAATAGCAGGTGCGCTGCGTGCCGAACAGCTCCGCCGCATTGCGCTCGCTTTTGGCAATAATGCCGTCAGCCTCGTACAGCGCGTCTGCGCCGTACACCTCGGTTATATCCCATTTTTCGCAGCCCAGCATGCCCTTGCCCTTATGGCCGGGCATATGGAAGCGCACCCAGTCATGTTCCGAGTACTGCCTAAGAAAGTCGAGTATGGGAGTGTCCATCACATATCCTCTTGTGCGACCTTCATCATTATTGCGCACTCTATCCTCTTCTTGAACAGCTCGCATCCCGCGGGATATACGCTGCGTATGCTGCCCGTAGCGTGATAAGCGTTGGCGGCGCAGCCGCCGGAGCAGTAAAGCTTGGCCCAGCAATCCGCGCATTCGCTTCTGGCGTATGCGTTGCAGGAGCGGAACTCGCTTCGCACCGCCTCGTTTGTGACGCCGTTCCATATATCGCCCAGCTTGAACTTCTCCTCGCCTACAAACTGATGGCAGGGATACAGATCCCCCCAGGGGGTGACCGCCATGTACTCTGTGCCGGAGCCGCAGCCGGATATGCGCTTATATATGCAGGGGCCGCCCGTAAGGTCCAGCATGTAATGATAGAAGGTTATAGGCTTGCCCTCTTTTTCGCGGCGCAGCATATCCTTTGCAAGTATCTCGTACTGCTCCTTTACTATCTCAAGGTCGTCGGAGGTCAGAGCAGCCGGGTCGTCCGGCGCGCAGACCACGGGCTCCATGCTAAGCTCGGTAAAGCCCAGATCCGCCATATGGAACACGTCGTTGGTAAAGTCGGGATTAGCGTGGGTGAAGGTGCCGCGCATATAGTAATTTTTGCCGCCTCTTGCCTCCACAAGCTTACGGAACTTGGGCACTATGCGGTCATAGCTGCCGTTGCCTGCATAATCTACACGAGTGGCGTCATTTATCTCCTTGCGGCCGTCCAGGGACAGCACCACATTGCTCATCTCCCTATTGCAGAACTCTATAACCTCGTCGTCGATGAGCATGCCGTTGGTGGTTAGGGTGAAGCGGAAGTTCTTGCCCCGCTCCTTCTCTACGCTGCGGGCATACTTCACAAGCCGCTTAACCACGTCCCAGTTCATCAGCGGCTCACCACCGAAGAAGTCCACCTCGAGGTTGGTGCGGCTGCCTGAATTCTCCATCAGGAAGTCCAGCGCGCGCTTGCCCACCTCATAGCTCATCAGCGCGCGCTCGCCGTGATACTTGCCCTGGCTGGCGAAGCAGTATGCGCAGTTGAGATTGCAGGTATGGGCGACGTGCAGGCACAGCGCCTTTATAACGTCGCCTGAGCGCTGCTTGAAGGTTCCCGCCATCTCTGAGAATGTATCCTGTGTAAACAGCTTTCCGGCTGCTATCAGGGCCTTTATGTCCTCGATGCAGTCCAGTATGTCCTTCTCCTTTACATCCTGGCGGCCGGCGTATTTTTCGGATACGGCCTTCACTATTTCCTCCGGGCTGTTATCCTGATACATGGCGATTATGTCGTATGCCACCTCATCCACCACGTGTATGGAGCCGGAGCAGGAATCCAGCACTATATTGTAACCGTTTAGCTTGTACTGATGAACCATTATTGCCTCTCCTATTAGGCTGTAACATAAAAACTGCCGCCTGGAAACAGGCGGCAACTTTTATTGCCAAGTTTAGTTATTCTTATTCTCACACTTCTGGTTGGCCACGCCGCAGCTGGTCTTACAGGCAGACTGGCATGAGGTCTGGCATTCGCCGCAGCCGCCGTTCTTTGCGCTCTCACAGAGGTTGCGGGTCTCGATGGTCTTGATTCTTTCCATGGTTTTATCTCCATTCTGTCAGTTTTGATTTTTATATGTTCGGGCGTTTCCGCCAAAGCAATCGCATTCGTCCACTATTACTTAAAATACTATATCAAATGATATTTTCAAAGTCAATGAAATTTATATATATGCCCGGCAATATACATAAAAACCAATCTCGGACGGCGCCTGTTTTATTGAGCCGACTCAACTTTTTTTGTGCGGTATCAACCGTTCTCCGCAGTCCGGGCAGTATTCGGGCATTCTCCCCTGACCCCATAGGTACAGGTTGCACCCGCAATACGGGCAGCGGAAAAACCTTATAGCCTGTATTATGCCGGCAGCTGCCACCAGCACCGCTACCGCTATGCCCACTATGGCAGCACTTTCGTTTATATATGCCAGCACGCAGTTTATTATCGAAAGCGCCAGCGCCCCTATAAGGCATATCCAAAGTATCCTGTGGCTCTTTTTGTAATCCATCTGTATCTTCCCGTTATTCCGGCAGTACGTTCAAATCTTCGCTGTACTCCAGCCGGAACTCCTTATCAGTAAGTGTCATGTCTGTATCTATCTGGGCAAACAGAGTATTGTCGCCATTTTCCAGCCGAAGCACGTATTGGCCGTCTCTGGTCTGCACCCTGCCGGAGGCTATCTCTGTGCCATCCTCGTCAAAAAAACGTATGTTCAGCGCGCATACCAGTGTATCCGGGTACTCGTTCACCGCAACGGCGTCCATAAATGTATCCCCGCACTGCTCGTACACCTGAATATTTTTGAAGGATATGTACTGCTGGAAGTGCTCTTCGCCCACTATCAGCAATCCGTTTCTATCGTATGCGCTGCTGAGATCCGCCATTTCCTCCACCTGCACCGGCTCCGGCGTAGGGCTTGGGGTAGGCTCGGGGGGCTGCGTAGACTCCGGCGGAATGGTTACGGAAGGAACGATATGCGCCCCCGTGTTCACACAGCCCGTGAGCAGCATGCATACCGAGACCGCTATAAGCAGCTTAACAATCCTCTTGCTCATATTCTTCCCTGTTTTCATGTATAAGCTCCATCTTGAGATTATAAAGCTTATCGGATATGTCCACCTTGTAGGTGTGAGGATTGAGTATGCGCCTGTATTCCTCCCAGAATGCAGCCAGCTCCTTTTTGCTGTACTCCCTTATTGAGCATACGTCGGGGCTCTCATATACCTGCCTGCCGTCTACGAATACCGGCACCAGAAGTTCTCTCGCATAAAAGTCCCGTATTACCTTAGTCTGATAGGTATGGTGCTGGTTATACAGCTTGATAGGCTTGCTATCGTCTATGGTTTCATCGTCAAGGGCGATTATATCCGCAAGCGCCATATTATCCCGCTTGCCGTACAGGCGGTATATCTTTTTATATCCGGGATTGGTAAGCTTTGCGGGATTTTCGCTTATCTTTATCTTGGGCGTCATTTTGCCGTCCACTATCTCGGCGGACATTTTATACACGCCGCCCAGCGCGGGCCAGTCATAGGAGGTTATCATCTTTGTGCCCACGCCCCATACGTCTATCCTTGCGCCCTGTGCCTTCAGCTCGCGGATAACGTATTCGTCAAGATCGCTGGAGGCAAATATGCGCGCATCCTGATAGTCTGCGGCATCCAGCATCCTGCGGGCCTCCTTGGAGAAATAGGCAAGGTCGCCGCTGTCAAGGCGTATGCCCACCGGCTTATGACCTTTTGCCCTCAGCTCATCGAATACCTTTATGGCATTTGGTACGCCGGACTTGAGAGTATCGTAGGTGTCAACAAGCAGCATACAGGAATCCGGGAATATATCGGCATATGCGCGGAAAGCATCCAGCTCGGTTGGGAAGCTCATTACCCAGCTGTGGGCGTGAGTGCCTGCGATCGCCACATCGTAAAGCTGGCCTGCAAGCACGTTGCTGGTAGAGCTGCAGCCGCCTATTATAGCCGCCCTTGCGCCGTATGTACCTGCGTCTGGACCCTGGGCACGGCGAAGGCCGAACTCCAGCACCGCGCCTCCGTCTGCGGCGTAAACCACGCGGCTGGCCTTGGTGGCTATAAGGGTCTGGTGATTGATTATATTGAGCAGCGTAGTCTCCACCAGCTGTGCCTCCATGATAGGGGCCTTTACACGCACGAGGGGCTCATAGGGAAACACGGGCGTACCTTCAGGTATGGCATATACCTCGCCGGTAAAATGCATTTCGCTCAGCACCTTCAGAAAGCCCTCGTCAAAGAGCTTCAGGCTGCGAAGGTATTCTATATCCTCCGGGCCAAAGTGTATGTTCTTTATGTAATCTATGGCGGTGTCAAGGCCCGCCATGATGGTATAGCCGCTGTTTGGCATATTTTCCCTGAAAAACACATCGAACACAGCCTGGTTTTTCGTCATGCCGAACTTGTAGTAGCCGTACATCATGGTAAGCTGGTAAAGGTCCGTCATCATGGTAAGGTTTCGCATATTTCAATCCCCCCGAATTTTTCTGCTTTACTGTCCGTCCCCGGCGCCGTCCTTCTGCTCCGTCTCTTCACTTTCCGGCTTTTCTCCGGCAGCTTCTTCCTTTTCGCTTTCCCCGGCGCTGTCCGCTTCGTCCGGCGCGGCTGCTTCCTCTGCTTCGGCCTCCGGCGCGGGCCATATCAGCCTGCCCAGCTTTTTCTCCTTAAAATGCCTTATGATGAAGAAGGCAGCTACCGCGGCTACGACTATGAGGCTAAGCATCTCCGATACCCGCACGCCTGCGGCTATCGCCCCGCCCGGCTTTATTATATACAAGCTGTCGCCCCTGAGCCTTTCCACGAACATTCTCTCAAGGCCGTACAGTGCGGCATATGACAATATTGCATCGCCGTCGTGCTTAAATTTCCTGCGGCAGCTCCACAGTATGATAAACACTATGAGGCACCATACGGACTCATAGAAAAATGTGGCCATATGGTAGGGATTGGAGCAGGGCTGCCCGTTGAATGTATGGTAGCCCTCTATATACACCGCAAAGGGGAACCACATAAGCTCGCCGTTGCTTATGGGAAGGCCGAAGGCTTCCTGGTTGAAAAAGTTTCCCCAGCGGCCTATGGCCTGAGCCAGCACCAGACCGGGGGCTATGCAGTCCGCAAGCTTCAGAAAGCGTATCTTCCTGACTCTGGAATAGATGAACATACCGAGAAGCCCGCCTATTACCGCGCCGTATATGGCAAGGCCCCCCTCCCATATATACAGGGCGCGTATGGGGTTTGAAGCATAGCTTGCCCACTCGAAAATCACGTAATAAAGCCTTGCGCCCACCACTCCGGAGGGGATTATCACAAGGCACATATCCAGTATATCGTCCTCGGTCAGCCTCTTGCGCTTGCCTTCCTTGAGCGTGAGCCATACTGCTATCAGTATGCCGAGAGCCATGAGCACGCCGTACCAGTATACGTCGCGTCCGAACAGAGTAAACGCTACCCTGCTGGGATTATTCATATTTTGTTCCTCCAATTACTCTTAAAATATCAAACATACTAAAATACGGCAGGAACCCTTGCCCATGCCGCACCTTGGCATTATCAGTATTATACTCCAAACTTCCCTTTAAATAAAGCCCGCCAATGTGAATAATAGTCGAATCGCGTAAAAGGCCCAAATTATATACCTAATAGGCCAGCCTTGTAGGGCGCGCCTATGCCCAATTGAAATTTTCCTTCCCCGCGCCAAGCTCAAAATGGCACTTGGCTATGCCTAAGTCTATTTTTGAATAAAAGCCCCTTCCCGCCCTTGCCGACACCCGGCCGTTATCGAGGGAAAAGAAAAACTTCTGCTGATTTACCGCGGTAGGCGCCAAAAGCGCCGCCTCCACGCCCTTTTTGAACCACACCGGCACGTCGCCCATATCGGCTACCTCGGAGGGCGCCTTACTTTTATGCGGCACGCCCTGAGTTTTGCCGTAGCCTATCGTTATGACTATGCAGAGCTTTTCCCCGGCGTCCAGCATATAAGCCGTCTTTATCTTTTTGTAACTCACGGCTACCCAGCAGGTGTTAAGCCCGAGCTGCTGGGCAAAGAGCACCAGCTTTTCGCCATAGTAGCCGCATTTTTCCTCTAATTCGTCGTCCTTCTTGCCTATCATCGCGATGTAATCCGTCACGCCGGAGAATTTGCCATAGTGTGCCATAGGGCTGTCGAAGGCCTTGGGCTCATGGGTGATAAGCTGTATATGCAGCCCGCTCCGGCCGTTGAGCTCCGCTATTTTATCCTCCAGCATGTCCTTGATCTCGCCTTCAATCGCCCTCTGCTCATACGCCCGCACGGAATGGCGCGCCCGCATGGCTTCGTATATATCCATCTTTACCTGCATACCCTGCTCCCTTCCCGCATTTTTATCGGCTTATGCCGCCGCGCGGCCTTGTTTTAAAAAGCGCCGCTCAGGCGTAAACCACCTAAACGGCGCTATGTCGCTTTTTGCCTTAGATCAGTACGCTCTTGCGAAATACATCATGGTCTTTGCCTCACGGTTGCAGAATACGCACTTACAGCCGGGCTTTACGGACGTATCCTCATCCATGGGCTTGCAGCGGGTAGACGCGCCGGTAACGCACTTTATCTCTATCTCACAATCGGGATCGGCACACCATGGGGCCTTTACGAAGCCCTTCTTTACGCCGTCCATAAAGTCGCCGAAGTTTTCAGCGTGAGTAGTATGAGCCTTACGGTGTTCAAGAGCCATATCGTACATGGTCTGATGTATATCGGCCATGAGCTTTACGAGGTTTTCTCCTATGCCTTGGATCGGCATGGTGAACTTCTCGAGGGTATCGCGTCGCACTACGGTCACCACGCCGTTCTCGATATCCCTGGGGCCTATCTCAATACGGACGGGAACGCCCTTCATCTCCCACTGGTTGAACTTCCAGCCCGCGCTCTGCTCGCTGTCGTCCAGCTTTACGCGAAGACCCGATGCCTTTATCTCGTTATACAGCTCGGTTGCCTTCTCCAGAACGCCCTCTTTGTGCATGGCGATGGGCAGTATGACTACCTGAATGGGGGCTACTTTGGGAGGCAGCTTGAGGCCGCGGTCATCGCCGTGAACCATTATCATACCGCCGATCATGCGGGTAGAAGTGCCCCAGGAGGTAGTATAGCAATATTCCTGCTTGCCCTCGCGGCTCAGGTACTTGATATCATAGCTCCTTGCAAAGTGATCCGACAGGTTGTGGGAGGTGCCCATCTGCAGCGCCTTGCCGTCATGCATCAACGCTTCCAGAGTATATGTGGCCTCTGCGCCTGCAAAGCGTTCGCTCTCGCTCTTGCGGCCGCGTACTACGGGGATCGCCAGCACGTTTACCATAAAATCATAGTATACGTTGAGCATACGGATGGTTTCTTCCTGCGCGTCCTCATGGGTTTCATGGGCGGTATGGCCCTCCTGCCAGAGGAATTCGGAAGTACGGAGGAAGGGGCGGGTGCTCTTCTCCCAGCGCATTACGTTGCACCACTGGTTATACAGCACGGGCAGGTCGCGATAGGACTGTATCCACTTGGAATACATGGTGCCGATTATCGTTTCGCTGGTGGGTCGGATAGCCATGCGCTCCTGAAGCACCTCGTTGCCGCCCTGTGTTACCCATGCGACCTCGGGCGCGAAGCCTTCAACGTGCTCCGCCTCTTTCATCAGCATGCTTTCGGGTATCAGCAGAGGGAAGTATGCATTCTGATGACCTGTATCCTTGAAGCGCTGATCCATTTCCTTCTGCATGAGCTCCCATACGGCATAGCCGTAAGGCTTAATGGCCATACAGCCGCGAACATCGGTATAGTCGCACATATCGTTTTTGAGTACGATATCGGTATACCACTTCGCAAAATCCACGTCGCGGGGGGTAATCTCCTGAACGAACTGGTTTTCTTTCTTTGCCATAATTTCCTCCGGTATTATTAAGTAAATTTAATTTACAAATTAAAAGCCGCCCTGAATATAAGGGCGGCTGTTTTTTTGTCCGCGGTACCACCTTAATTGGTTCTCGGCCGGCCTTAACGCTCTCCTGCGGCAGGGCATTTCCTCCCTGCGGAATACGGAACGGGAACCGACACGAAACCGCGCAGCCGCCCTTTCAGCCAGTGAAGCAGCCTCTCTTTTCGCAGTTGCGAGAGCATCGGGCTTTCCGCAATATCCTTATCTAAATATAGTCGATTATAGCATCACATATAGATTATGTCAATCAATCCAGCTTTAATATATCGTTCAGTATGTCGTTGAGCTCGCTGTCAAGGCCGTCATCTGCTTTGTCAGCGTCGTCATCGTCATGCTTTTCCTCGCTGACGACTTCGTCCACGGTCCATACCTTTTCCTCCTCTGGCTCCTGCCCCGCGTCGGGCTTCGTCACCTCATCGGGAAGCTCCCGGCCCTCGATATTGTATATGCTCTTTATGAGCTCCGCAGGGTTCCGGTACTCGTCCGGAGTATCTATCTTTTCCGTCTCCGGCTGCTGGCCGACGCCGATATGCTCGTAATTTTCAAGGAAGCCGGCGTAGTTTTCGGCTTGGCGGCGCACCGTATCTGCGGTGTTCCTGATATAATCCTGAAAGTACCTGGCCTGCTCCTCGGCAGCCTTTGCCCTCTTCTCGGCATCTGCAACGATAGCCGCGGCCTGCGCCCGGGCTTCGTCAAGTATTCCGTCCCTTTGGGCCTCCATATCGGCCTTTTCACGCATGGCGGCGGCGATGATATCATCGCGCTTTGCTTCCGCTGCGCCAATTATGCGGTTCGCGGCGGACTTCGCGTCCGTGAGGGCGCTTACTACCGCGTCGTTTTTGTCCTGGTATTCCTTGATCCTGCGGTTCAGCTCCTGTATCTGCTGCTCCTTCTGTTCAAGTTCCCTCTGAAGCTCCTTCTTGCCGAACATCGTTTAGTCCTCCGTAAACATTATTTTAAAATCGGGTTCAAAAATTCATCTTCTGTTGGCCCACATCAGCCGGCGGCGCGTAACCCATATGCCGGTATCCCAGCGGCATCACCACGCGGCCCCGGGGCGTTCTCGCGATGAAGCCAAGCTGTATGAGATATGGCTCGTACACGTCCTCGATGGTGGTGGCATCGTCGCCTGTGGCGGCGGCTATGGTATCAAGGCCTACAGGCCTGCCGCCGAACTTTTCTATCATGGTGGCGAGCATGCGCCTGTCCACAGCGTCAAGGCCCATCTCATCTATGGCCAGCATATCCAGGCCAGCCCGGGCTGTCTCAAGATCTATCTCGCCATTGCCCCGCACCTGTGCGTAATCACGCACCCTTTTTAGCAGGCGGTTAACTATTCGCGGTGTACCCCGGGAGCGCGAGGCTATCTCAAGGGCGCCCTCTGTGTCTATCTTAACGTTGAGTATATCCGCGCTGCGCTCGATTATTTCCTTCAGTTCCTCCGGGTTGTACAGCTCAAGCTGCTCCTTTATGCCGAACCTGTCCCTGAGGGGAGATGTGAGCATGCCCATACGCGTCGTCGCGCCTATGAGGGTGAACTTTGGAAGATCCAGACGTATAGAGTGGGCGGATGGCCCCTTGCCTATTATTATGTCTATGGAATAATCCTCCATGGCGGGGTACAGCACTTCCTCAACGCTGGAATTCAGCCTGTGTATCTCGTCTATGAACAGCACGTCGCCGGGGGCGAGATTTGTAAGTATGGCCGCAAGGTCGCCTGCATGGGATATTGCTGGGCCTGACGTTACCCGCAGGTTGCCACCCATCTCGTTTGCGACTATTGCCGCAAGCGTGGTCTTGCCGAGACCCGGCGGGCCATAGAAAAGGGCATGGTCCAGGGGCTCCCCTCTGTGCTTGGCCGCCTCTATGTATATGCGCATGTGTTCCTTGACGTTATGCTGACCTATGTACTCGTTAAGAAACCTGGGGCGCAGGCTGTATTCTATCTGCTCGTCCTCCATTGTCATGGAAGAGGTTATAAGTCTGTCGTCCATTTAAAAGCCGCTCCTCTTGCCCATTTCCCTGAGTGCCATGGTTATCATATCCTCTACCCTGCCGCATTCGCCCACTGCGGACACCGCTCGTCCGGCGCTTACACCGTCGTAGCCCAGCGCAACCAGCGCCGCTATGGCCTCCGCGCGCATATCCATGCTGCCGCCAGCCGACGGAATTGCGGCTGAGGAAGACGCCATCTCCTCCTCGGACACCTTTTCCTTAAGCTCCAGCAGCAGCCTTGCGGCGGTCTTTTTCCCAAGGCCGGGTATCCTGTCAAAGGCCGCTGCGTTCTGGGTAACTATCGCCATGGCAATATCCTGCGGACTGAGCTTGCTGAGTATGCTAAGGGCAAGCTTTGGCCCTACCCTGTTTACGGCTATGAGCCTGCGGAACATCTCCCGCTCTTCTTTTGTATAGAAGCCGTACAAAGCTACCCCGTCCTGAGTTATGTTGAAGTGAGCAAGAAGTTTTGCCTCCCTGCCTGCGGTTATCTCGCGCAGCGTACTGTCCGGGCACAAAAGCTCGTACCCTACCCCTGCGGCCTCCACTACCGCCCTGTCTATGCCTTTCTCGTCCACTATGCCCTTTATATATGCGTACATTATGCCTTACCCTTACTTTATCCTGAATTCTGCCCTGGACACTTCGGAGGTGTTGGCATGGCATATGGCCGCGCCCAGCGCATCCGCAGCATCGTCCGGCTTTGGTACGGTCTTGAGATTCAGCAGCAGCTTTACCATCTGCTGCACCTGCTTTTTATCTGCATGTCCGTTTCCGGTTACGGCAAGCTTTATCTGCATGGGCGTGTACTCGTAAAGGGGTATCCCTCCCTGCTGTGCCGCCAGCATGGCCACGCCGCGCCCGGCGCCAACCTGTATAGCTGTGGTGGCGTTATGGTAGAAGAACAATTCCTCAAACACCGCACAGTCAGGCTTGTACAGCCGCAAAAGCTCGTTTACGCCGGCATACAGCATATCCAGCCTCTCGGGGAAAGGCGTTCCCACCTTTGTTTCCACAACGCCATAGTCCAATGGGCGCACCTTTCGCCCGTCGGCCTCCAGCACGCCGTAGCCCAATATTGCATAGCCCGGATCTATCCCCAAAATAATCAAAATCTGCCGCTCCGTTAAAAATACAATAAATCATTATATATTGTACCATGGGCGGCAGATTTTAACAACTTATTCCTCCGCTGCTTCTTCCATTCCCTCCGCGTCTTCTATTCCTTCAATATAGAGGTTTATATCCTCCAGCGCGTCAAACTCCATGCCTGCGGCAAGCTCGTCGTACGTTTCGCTCCCGGCGGGTATGTCCAGCAGGCACACCTCTGTCTTTTCGAAGCTCTGCCGGTCTGCCTCGAATACGGCTATCTTGCCGTTTTGTTCCCCGGTAAAATAGTGTTCCGGGCAGCAGTAGCCGAACTCCCGGTAAAGCGCCATCTTGCCGTCCTTTAGCTCATAATTGTAGCCGCCATACTGCTGCATGATCCCTTCTGCCTCTCGGGCTGTCGCCGTTACGTTCTCGCCCCGTTCTATTATGTGACCGCACTCGAATATGTTCACCGTAGTAACGGCGAACTTTTCCTCTGCGGCAACAGGCGTGTCCTCCTGTTCCTCCGGTTCCTTCACCGTAATACTCTCCGGCTGCTGCGGCTCACTTGTTCTTCCCGCGAACCAGCCCATGCCAAGGCCCATGGCAAGTATTATCAAACCCAGCACAGTGGCCGTATAGTACCCTTTTCGGTTAAGATTCATATATCCATCACGCTCCTTTTTGCCTTATTATTTCCAAAGAAGCGCAAAAAAACACGGGAGAGCTTTATGTGCGCCGGGTGGAGGACATCACCGAGGCTCTGTGGGGCAGCAAGGTTTCTCCCGCCACCATCAGCGAACTGAACAAGAAAGCCTACGTCCACATCGAGGATTGGCGCAACCGCCCGCTACAGGGCGGGCACTATCCGTATGTCTACGTAGACGGTATCTACCTGCGCCGCAACTGGGGCGGAGAGTATGAAAATGTGGCGATTCTGGTGGCGATCGCCGTGAATGAGGACGGTTTTCGTGAGGTTTTGGGCACTGCCGAAGGCATGAAAGAGGACAAGGCCAGCTGGGTCAGCTTCTTTCAGTGGCTGCGTGGTCGAGGCCTGAACGGCGTAAAGCTCATCGTCGGCGACAAGTGCACGGGGATGCTGGAGGCCGTGGGCGAGGTGTTCCCGGACGCCAAATACCAGCGCTGCACGGTGCATTTCTACCGCAACGTTTTCTCTGTTGTGCCCAAATCCAAGGTCAAAATTGTGGCAAAAATGCTCAAGG